>JGI26249J51723_1000348_pt1 | contig 16085 bp, 15 predicted proteins | sample SaaInlV_135m_DNA_FD_51723 | JGI IMG/M metagenome (IMG submission 51723) | reverse complement strand
GATATTGCAACGACAGAAGAGATTGATGATGCAATTCGTTATGGTTTTGGGCTTCGCTGGGCACAAATGGGGCTGTTTGAAACATATAGACTAGCTGGAGGTGAAGCGGGGATGCGTCACTTTATTTCACAATTTGGGCCCTGCCTAGAATGGCCATGGACTCACTTGATGGATGTACCTGAATTTACAGAAGAGCTTGTAGACAAAGTTTCAAATCAATCAGATGATCAATCTGGAAAGCATAGTATTGACGAACTTATGCAAAAGCGAGATGACAATTTAGTTGANTTCTTAAAGGTTTTAAAAGAAAACCGATGGGGCGCTGGCAATACCTTAAAAGAATTTGATGATAGCCTAGCTAAGTCTAGGATAGACTTTTCTGAATTAGATGTATCTNAACCCTTAAAAACCTTTTCAACTCATATTCCTAAAGATTGGGCTGATTATAATGGTCANATGACAGANGCGCGCTACCTAGATTGTTTTTCAGAAGCAACTACTGAGCTGATGGCCATCATTGGCGCTGATGAAGAATATATTGCGAATATAGGCTCCTACTTTACTGTTGAAACGCATATTCGTCACCTAGATGAAGTACTTATTGGTGAGGGTATTCATTCTAAAACTCAAGTAATATATGGTGAAAATAAAAAACTACATCTCTTTCACTGGCTCCATCATAATGACGGAAGGCTTTTAGCTACAGCAGAGCATATGCTCATTCATGTAGACTTAAAAACACGGGGCGCGAGTATGCCAGGAGATTCAGTCATTGAGAAAATGGAGCGCATATACAGCGCACATAAAAATTTGCCTAAACCTGAGGGCTTAAGTCGAGCTGTTGGAGACAAAGTTTAATACCATTCATCTTCCATACTCTCTTTCTTTTTAGCAATAAAATCAACTAATTCTTCGTCTATAGACTGATCGAGAGATGGCTCGACATAGTTATCAAGCATTTCATTCCAGCGCTCATAAGCTCTTTGCTGAGAATCCTTTGAGCCATCTTCTTCCCACTGCTCAAAAGAGTTGTTGTCGGGCAGTTCAGCACGATAATTTGCGGTTTCAAAATTTTCTGCAGTATGCTGAGTACCAAGAAAATTTTCACCAGGAGAATTTTCTAAATAAGCAGCTGTAGCTAATGAATTGTCATCAATAGTAAGCCCTTCAAACATTCTATGAAGCATTCCTAGACGGTCTACATCAAGCATAAATTTTTCATAGCCAACTACCAATCCGCCCTCCAGCCAACCGGCTGCTTGATGAATAAAGTTTGCCCCAGCTAAAATTGCTGGATAAATTGAATCAACNGACTCTTGCATAGCCTGAGCATCAGCAACCTTTGAGGCAGTGTAGTGACCACCCGCCCTAAATGGAAGGCCTACCCTTCTGGCCATCTGCCCAACTGCATAGGTAGCTAAACTTGATTCAGCAGTTCCAAAGGTNGGTGCGCCTGACTTAAGGTCCATCGTTGTCAAAAAGTTTCCATATACTGCAGAAGAACCTGGTCTAATTAATTGCGTTAGAGCAACACCGACAAGGGTTTCAGCATGAGCCTGAGCGATGGCTGCTGGCATGGTCACAGGAGACATTGCCCCGCCAAGAATAAAAGGAGTGATTACAACTCCTTGATTTGCCCTAGCATAACCTTTTAGAGCGTCGGTCATGGTCTTGTCATANACAAGGGGTGAGTTCACATTTATATTTCCTTGTATAACGCAATTTTTATCAACGATATCCTTACCAAAAACAATACGCGCCATTTCAATTGAATCCTCTACTCTGTCAAGTGCNGTTACAGANCCCATAAANGGCTTATCTGAATATTTTAAATGTGAATAAACCATATCCAGATGACGCTTGTTCACTGGAACATCAACTGGTTCACAATTAGTGCCACTTGTATGATGAAGCCATGGGGTCATATGCGAAAGTTTTATCAAATTATTAAAGTCTTGCATATTGCCTTGACGTCTCCCCCCCTTTAGATCGTAGACAAAAGGAGATCCATAAGCTGGNCCTAGTACCAGCTTATTACCCCCAAATATGGTTGATCTTTTAGGGTTTCTTGCGAGCATTTCAAACTCACTGGGAGCAGTTTTACAAAGGCTTTGGATAAGACCTTTATCAAACTTTACAAGGGTTCCTTTAACGGTTGCCCCTGCTTCTTTAAATAAGTTTAATGACTCTTCGTCATCCCAAAACTCAAGGCCAACCTCTTTAAGAATCCAATCAACNTGATCATCAATCTTTGACAGTTCTTCTTCACTGAGCATGTCGTAACACTTGATATTTCNTGTTAAATACCTAGGAGGTTCAATTTGTTCAGCTTTTTTTCGATCAGCAATTTTTGCTGCCCGTCCNCCCACTCTCCTTCTGTGCTGATGATCTGACATATAAATCTTATGATAAATTTAGAATTTAAAAGAAATCTAAATTCATGTTAACTAAGAGCAAGTCAAAACTCAAGTTAAAAAAATTAGAGAGATTTGTTGAATTATTTTAATTAATATAAATATATTAGTTGTTTAGAGTGAGCGTGTTTGACAAAGCACCCTTCCACTTATTGGTGCAGAAATAGTTCTCCTATATGCCTCAATAATACGTTTTTCAGATGTTGGCTCAAAGCCATCAAAGACCATTCCATAGTCCTCAACTGAGTTCTCAATAATAGAAGGCGAAACAATATTTATTCGAAGTCTACCTGCATACTCTGCAGCCAATGTTGATACGCACATGTTTAATGCCCCATTAGCAGCAGCTGCACAGGAGCCTGACAAAATTGGCTCATCACCAATGATGCCACTGGTTAGAGTGATTGAACCATTTTCAGTTAAAAAAGGAATTGCTGCCTTTGCTAAATTAAGTTGGCTAAAGCACTTATTAGATAGCCCTAAAGCAAAGTCTTCCATGGTCAATTCCTCAAATGTTTTGAAAGGAGCTCGAACACCAGCACATGAAATTAAAGCATCGAAAGATCCGATCGAAGCAAATACATCAGACACGCTTTCAAAGTCCAAAGCATCAATTTTTAAATCGGGTCCAGAGCGGCCAGCACGAATCACCTCATAATCTTTAAGTCCTCCAACTACAAGCCTTCCAAGTCTTCCAGTTGCGCCAACCACAATAATTTTTTTCATAATACCTCTTCCAGTTTAAATAATTAAATAATGATATCACTAATTAAGCAAACTACCGATTTGCTTTTTAACTTCCTCTTTGGTCGTATTTGAATTCAAACCTGTTCCAATTTTTACCTTTACTTCGCGACGAAGCCTAAACTTCATTCTCTTTTTAACTGCTCTAGGTGCTTTTGAAAAAAAACTCCCCCACATATTTTTGATAGCGAAAGGAACAACGATGACAGCTTCTTTTGATTGTGATAAAACTTTTTCAAAGCCTCTTTTTAAGTCACTTAACTCTCCACTAGTTGAAACATGCCCCTCAGGAAATAAACAAACAACACAGTCATCGTTTAATAACTTTATAATATTTTGCATGGCATTTCTACTATTCTCAGGTCTTATTGAGACTGCTCCAACTCCTCTAAGAATCCAATTAAAGATTGGCTTACTGTAATAATCATCATGCACTACGAATCTTATTGTCCTTGGTGTCGCCCACTGAATTAATGCAAAATCAATATAACTAATGTGATTACCTAGAAGCAATACAGGCCCATCTTTAGGAATGTTATCTATNCCGCTCACCTTTAATCGATAACGCCATCCAAACAATAGGAGGCCAGCCAGTTGACGCATAGCTAGAGAATAGCTTTGAGTTTTTTCAGAACAATGCTAAAACCTGCGACCGCAATGAATGCATTAAAGTAGAGAATAAATTCACTACCAAAACTAAGGTTAGCTAGAATAACTGTAAAAATTAAAAGACTGATCATAGCTATATTTTGAAGCCAGTTCTTACCTGCAAGCATACTGCCTAAACCATCCTCAGGCGAGTGGGCTTGCATCAAAGCATTAAGTGGAACGATCATCATTCCTGCACCAACACCAAATAATAGTATGACCGAGGTCACCAAAATAAGTGCGGTCGAGTTGGGAATAAAGTTAAGGCTAGAAATAACAGGGACCAAAATTGCACAAACTGTAATCAGAATCGAACCTGTATATATATTATTAATACGAATAAAATTCAAACTCTTTCTTCCAGAAAGGAATGCACCAATCATTATTCCAATGACTGAAGATGCCAACATTGCATTTACAACTAGTGGACTTTCGACACCAAAATTGACTTTTGCATGAGCAGGAATAACGGCAACTAAATTTTGGGACATTCCCCAAAATATTGCTGTACCCAAAATAGAATACCAAACAATTTCATTGGACCTCATTGCTTTAAAGTTTGATGCTAAATATTTAAAAGAAATCAGCTTAGGGATTGAAAACTGGGCACTGATTAACTTAGTTGGATAAAAACGAGTCCCAAGGGTAGCCAAAAATTCTACCGTTGATAGACCAACTAAAACCCAACCAACAGGAGCAATTTTCATCAATATCTCNTCAGGACTAGAAGCTTGCATAGTCCCAAGAAATGCTTCAAATAAATAGGAGAAGAAAACGGTTCCTAATAGAATAGCAATCAACACAACAGAAGAGTGTAAAGCGTTCCCTCTACTTAAGCCAGCCTTACTCAGACACTCTTTAATATAACCCATTTTTGCAGGNGAATATATTGCGCTTTGCGTAGCAAGAAGTAGAGTGAAACCAAATGCAGTTTTATATAAACCATTGTAATAACAGTATGTAATGCCCAAGGTAATTATGACAGCTGAAAAGGCGCTAAAACGCATTACACTTGTCTTGGCGAATTTATCAGAAAGATGGCCTGACAAAGTAAAGAGAAGAATAAAAGGAACTAGAATCATGGCATTAACNATGGCAGTCAAAATAATTTGCTGCTGCTCACCATAAATCATAAAGATGGTATTCTGAATGATTATTTTGTGACCTAAATCTACAAATGCATTAAGAAAAACAGCAACTAGGTAGATCGAAAATATGACTGATCGTTCTCTACTAATTTGTTGACTCTCTTCCATGACTCCCCCAACACTACCATTAAAGTAAACAGTATAAGAGAATTAGAGATTCGTTATTAGTAAATATTAAATTTGTCTAAAATTCAATGCCTTCAACTTCAGCAATGGTTTGCATATCCTTATCACCTCTTCCTGAGAGGTTAATGATAATAGATTTGTCACTAGACCACTCTTTGGCGAGTTTTACAGCATATGCAATTGCATGTGATGGCTCAAGAGCAGGAATAATACCTTCCACCTCAGTCAATAAATGAAATGCTTCTAATGCCTCTTTATCAGTNATNGCAACATACTCTGCTCTTCCAATATCTTTAAGGTAGGCATGCTCAGGACCAACTCCTGGATAATCAAGACCCGCTGAAATTGAGTGTCCCTCAATAATTTGACCATCATCATTTTCCATCAAGTATGTTCTGTTTCCATGCAAAACACCTACGCTTCCTGCAGTCAATGGAGCCGCATGTGCATCAGGTCCTAAGTCAATTCCACGACCACCAGCCTCAACGCCGATAATTTTCACTGAGGTATCCTCAATAAATGGATAGAACAGGCCTATTGCATTTGAACCACCTCCAACACAGGCAATAACAGCATCTGGAAGACCGCCAACCTGATCATCAAATTGCTCTTTAGCTTCTTTACCAATGACGCTCTGAAAGTCCCTTACTAACATAGGATAGGGGTGTGGTCCAGCTACCGTTCCAATAATATAGTAAGTGTCATCAATGTTAGTTACCCAGTCTCGCATTGCCTCATTCAAAGCATCTTTAAGAGTCTTTGAACCTGAGGATACAGGAACGACAGTCGCACCAAGGAGCTTCATACGATATACATTCTGGACTTGTCTAACAACATCAACTTCGCCCATATATACAACACACTCAAGACCCAGTCTGGCTGCAATAGTTGCCGAAGCTACGCCATGCTGACCTGCACCTGTCTCAGCAATAATTCTAGTTTTACCCATGCGCTTGGCAAGAAGCGCTTGTCCAATTGTATTATTAATTTTATGAGCACCAGTATGATTTAAGTCCTCACGCTTCAGATAAATTTTTGCACCACCAATCTTTTTAGTCAGGTTTTCTGCGAAGTAGAGTGGCGTTTTACGCCCAACATAGTGTTTAAGATCATCCTCAAACTCTTTAAGGAAGTCTGGATCATCTTTAAATTTCTCATAGGCCTCTTTTAACTCTGTGACTGCTGTCATCAGAGTTTCGGCAACAAAGATTCCACCGTATTGATCAAAATGACCTTTTTCGTCAGGAAGGTTATAGCTCATGAATTNGTATGTCTGATAAAAGCTTCTATTTTATCAATATCCTTAACTCCTGGTGCACTTTCCACNCCACTTGAAGCATCAACTGCATATGGATTTACTTGTTTAATTGCATCGGCTACATTGTCAACAGTTAAGCCACCAGCCAAAATAATTGGCAATGATATTTTGACACACGCCAATGACCAATCAAAAGACTCACCGGTTCCTCCATAACCTGAAGNGCTGAAAGAATCTAAAAGGAGTGCGCTAGCTGATGAAAAATTTTCAGCTATTTCTTTAACATTAGTGTCTGGTTTTACGCGTAAAGACTTGATAAATGGCATTTGATATTGAGCACAATCAAGAACACTTTCATCACCATGAAACTGAAGAGTATCAAGAGGCACCTCACAAAGAATCTCATCAATAAAGCTGGGGTTAGCATTAACAAATAAACCCACTCTATTTATGAAAGGAGGAAGCGCTTCAATTATTTTTTGAGCAGAATGGATATCTACATTTCGTGGAGATTTATCATAAAAAACCAGGCCGATTGCATCAACGCCCGCTAAGGCAGCATCTCTGGCATTATTAGGCTCAGTAAATCCACAAATTTTTACCTTAGTCATTAACTAAATCAATTTCTTTAAAAGAATGATTTTCTCATAGCCTCGCTATGTAATGAATACAATTAAGGAATGAACTTAAAATTTAACTAGAAGCTTTTTTTTTGGCAGGCGCTTTCTTTTTAGATTTTTTTGCTTTAGCTTTTTTGGCTTTAATTTTTCCCTCTATAGCTTTTTTGCACTCCTCAAGGGATAAGTCTGCTGGCTCTTTGTCACCAAAAACTTTTTGAACAGTGACATTTTTTTGACCTTTACCTCGCTTTTTACCATTCCAAATATATGGACCAAAACGACCATTCAAAACCTGAATTTCAGAGTCTTCAAATACCTTTATTATTCTTTCAGCATCGAATTTTTCTTTTGCAGCAATAAGCTCTAATGCAGTCTCTAAAGAAACCTCTTCTGGTGAGACCTCTTTCAAAGAGACATACTTTTTTCCATATTGAATATATGGACCAAAACGTCCATAATTAGCCTTAATTACTTCACCACCATCTGTCTCTCCAACAGTTCGAGGCATTTTGAAAAGCTCTATTGCTTCATCAAGTGATATATTTTCAATGTCTTGCCCTGTTCTAAGTGAAGCAAAAGTTGGTTTTTCCTCATCATCTTGAGTGCCAATCTGAGCATAAGCACCATATCGACCGAATCGCACACTTACTGGCTTACCAGAAACTGGATCTTCTCCTAAGTCCCTCTTTCCATGGGTTTCATCTCGCGAAATATCCTTAGCAAGCTCTATTTGCTCATGAAAGGGTTCATAAAAATTTCGAATTACGCCTGCCCATGGCTTGGATTCTTCAGCAATAAGGTCAAAGTCACTTTCAAGATTAGCTGTAAACTCATACCCAATAATATTTCTAAAGTTTTTAACCAAAAAATCAACTAAGAGGTAGGCTACATTTGTTGGGAATAACTTATTTTTTTCAGCTCCTGTATTCTCAGTTTGCGTCAATTGTGAGATAACACCATCTGCAATTTCTATCATTTGGTACTCTCGTTGAGCACCTTCTCTAGTATCTTTGACAACATAATTTCTATCTTGAACTGTTGTAATCATTGTTGCAAATGTAGACGGTCTTCCAATCCCCATTTGCTCAATCTCTTTAACTAATGAGGCTTCAGTGTATCTTGGTTTTGCTCTAGAGAATGACTCTCTAGAACTCATATCCATGAGAGTGAGCTCATCACCCTTAGACACCTCAGGCAACAATTTATCTTCAGCAGCAATGTAATCATAAACCTCAAGAAATCCAGCAAAAGAGAGAATCTCACCATCTGCAATAAAGTTTTCACTTCTTTCCGAGATACTAATATTGATTTTAGTTTTTTGTAACTGGGCATCACTCATTTGAGACGCCAATGTCCGTTTATAAATTAAAGAATACAATTTTGCTGACTGATCATCTAAACCCAAAATAGTTGGCTTAGTTAGATCCGTTGGTCTGATTGCTTCATGCGCCTCTTGAGCACCAGTGGAACTTGTCTTATATCTTCTGGCCTGATGAAAATCCTTGCCATATTTAGAAATAATTTCATCTTGGGCCGCTGAAATTGCCACTTCAGATAAATTTAACGAGTCAGTTCTCATGTATGTGATTGCGCCTTCACGATATAAGTTTTGCGCAATTGACATAGTCTGCTTGACAGAAAATCCAAGCTTTTGAGATGCCTCTTGTTGTAATGTAGAAGTAATAAATGGCGCTTTAGGTGACCTTTTAGAAGGCTTAGTATCAATAGACTCAACAATTAACGTTGACTTCAAAAGAGCCTCTGCAAAAGCAAGCGCCTCTTCCCTGGAGTCAAAGTCTTTGCCTAGCTTTACCTCAAGGCTTTGACTAGTCTTGTTTACAAGGTTTGCTTTAACTTTATAAGTGCTAACAGGAGAGTGTGCAGAGATTTCACGTTCACGCTCAACCACCAATCTCACAACTGGAGACTGAACTCTGCCAGCAGAGCGTGCTCCAGAAATTTTACGCCATAGCACTGGTGAGATTTCAAAGCCAACAAGTCTGTCAATAATGCGCCTGGCTTGCTGCGCATTAACAAGATCAGTATTTATTGTTCTTGGGTTGCTAATTGCATCGGTAATAGCACCCTTGGTTATCTCATGAAAAACAATCCTTGGAGTATCCTCAGCTAAGGAAAGCGCTTGTTGCAAATGCCATGCAATGGCCTCTCCCTCTCTGTCCTCATCAGTTGCAAGATAAATTTTCTCAGCAGTCTTAGCGGATTTTTTAAGATCAGCAACTACTTTTTTCTTATCCGCACTGATAGCGTAGGTTGGCTGGAAGTCATTCTCTATATTGACACCCATATCTTTCTTTGGCATGTCTCGAATATGACCTATGCTTGACTTAACAACATAGTCTGCGCCTAAGAACTTTTCAATTGTTTTTGCTTTCGCCGGTGATTCGACAATAACAAGATTTTTTGACATAAGAAGACCTACTGAAGGGTAGGGTTATCATCATAAAACACAATAGATTCAATCCATTGTGACGGAACAGCAGATTCAGCACTATTTCCGATAACCATCATAACCACCCATTTCAAGTCATCAATACTTAATTTGGAGTCCTCTAGGGACATTACTTGATCAATAACTATTTCTCTTTGGCTCGCATTGAGTTGGCCCATATTTTCCATAAACATTATGAATCCTCTGGCTCTAGAATCTAGTTTTGTTTTTTCTAGATCATTGTAGATTCTCATGGAATTATGCACTGTATTGAAACTTGCAATTTTTCCATCTTGAAGTGCGGCAATATTCTCAAGCCAAACTAAAGCTTTTTCAATTCGATCCGAATCAAATCCTGCCTCAGAAAGATGAGTTTTTAATAGATCATCATCCAACTCTTGCGTCGAGTCTTGCTCAGCCGACTCAAACAAAAAATCAAACATAAAGGTGAGCACATCAAGAATATTATTAGTCATAAGGCCTCATCGAATTTACAGATATTTACTTAATAATTATTTTAAGACCCAATATTAGAAACTTAAAGGTGTCTTTCTTTTGGTATTACTTGTGGGCAACAATCCCTTTTTTCAACCTCTATACAAGTTATAAAGTGTATACAAAATTTAAGTAACTAATTATTTGTTACCTTTCATTATCCACATCTTTACAAAGAGTGGGCTTAATCTAGCTACGAATAGCAAAGAAACTCTTATTTATCAGGCTTACTGAATCAAATCAAGTATGGTAAAATTGCAAACTTTTTGTTGGCATACATAGATTATGAAAAGAACTTTCCAACCCAGCGTACTAAAACGCAAACGTAATCATGGCTTTAGAGCCAGAATGAAAACTCGATCAGGACGTGCCATATTAAGTGCACGAAGAAAAAAAGGGCGTAAGCGCTTAGCAGCATAAATAAATGTCCAGCTCGCTCGCTCATAGTGTGCGTATTACAAATGCAAAAGAGTTCGCTCACGTTTTCAAAAAAGGCTTTCACTCCCAAAGTAAGTTCTGGAAAATAGTTGCTAATGACTCTGGTAATGGTTTCTCAAGACTGGGCCTTGCCATATCCAAAAAAGAATATAAAAGGGCTGTTGACAGAAACCTATTTAAACGTCTTGCTCGTGAAACTTTTAGAAAAAATCAAGATAATTTAGACCACCTAGACTTTGTTGTAATGGCTAAAAAATCTAAGTCTAAAAACAATAGTGAATTAACCTTAGATTTGATTACTCTTATGAAAAATGCTAAAACGAAGGCAAAAACTCAATGAAATATTTGCTTCTACCTCTTATTAAGATTTATCAATGGCTAGTTAGTCCTATTCTAGGAAATAATTGTCGTCATATTCCAACATGCTCTGAATATACGTTTGATGCTATCAAATATCATGGTGCGATAAAAGGTGTGGCTCTTGGAGCAAAAAGAATAAGTAAATGCCATCCATGGTCTGAAGCTAGCTTTGACCCAGTCCCAAAAAAATAATTTAAAAAATTTAATACTCTATGAATACTCAAAAACTCTTTCTCTTTATAGCAATTTTTTTAACAGTCTTTCTTCTTTGGGACAAGTGGGAGCTCACTCAATCGACTGATGCAAATGGTAATGTAATATCCCAAACTCAACTGATTGATAATAGCTCATTAAGCGAAAAGACTGATATTCCTCTTGCAAGTGACGTTCCTGTTGCTGAGGTTTCAATATCTGATGACTCAACTCCATCAGTAAGCGAGTCAAATATTAATAGTGCGTATACAACTGTTGTTACAGATCTTTTAACAGTTCAAATTTCCCATAAGGGTGGAACAATAATTAGTGCCTACCTAAATGAATATCCAAACTCTCTAAACTCTGAAGACAAATTTCAGTTGCTTAGCAACTCTCCAGACAATATTTTTCATGCGCAGAGTGGATTAATTCCAGCAGAGCAAATGCCTACTCATCAAGATGAATATTTCTCTGAAAGGCAAGATTATTTCTTACAAGGCGGCAATGAATTAGTTGTCCCGCTAAAGTGGACAGGAAGCAATGGTCTTAGTGTTACTAAAAACTTCCGCTTCAAACCAAACAGCTACATTGTTGAAGTAGACTATGAGATTAGTAATAATAGTTCTTCTGATCANGTAGTAAGTAGCTATACACAACTAGCTCATGGTACTCCTCAAAAATCTGGTAGTTTCATGATGGGCATGCAAAACTTTAATGGTGGTGCAGTCTACAACGATGAGGAAATTTTTGAAAAAATTGACTTTGAGGACTTTGATTCTACCCCTAAAATGGTATCAGTTGGTGGATGGGCTGCTATGATTCAGCACTACTTTTTTACTGCCTGGATTCCCAATGAAAAAGAAAAGCATACCTTCTCAACCAAATCAAGCAGAAATAACTATTTACTAACAACAGTAAACCCAGGTGTAAGTATTGCAGCAGGCACTACTACCAATATTGGGAAAAACCAACTCTATATTGGCCCTAAAGAACATGTTCGACTTGAACAGTTAGCTCCAGGCCTTGACAAGACTGTTGACTATGGCTTTCTATTTATAGTTGCTAAGCCTTTATCAGTTTTCTTGCACTGGATCTATAGTTTTGTTCAAAACTGGGCTATTTCAATAATTCTAGTTACTTTAGCTATAAAACTTGCTTTCTATAAGCTTTCGGAGAAATCATTTCGCTCGATGGCAGGAATGAAAAAACTTGCGCCAAGACTTCAAAAAATCAAAGAAACATATGAGGGTGATAAACAGAAAATTGGCAAAAAGACAATGGAGCTNTACAGAACAGAAAANATCAATCCTGCTGCGGGTTGTCTACCAATCCTAGTTCAAATCCCTGTATTTATATCAATTTACTGGGTCCTTATTGAAATGGTGGAGCTCCGCCAAACACCATTCTTGTACTTGCCAGATTTAGCGGCTAAAGATCCTTTCTTTATCTTGCCACTTATTATGGGCGCGTCAATGTGGTTCCAGCAAAGGCTTAATCCGCCTCCTGCAGATCCAATCCAGGCAAGAATAATGCAGATGCTTCCGGTTGTATTTACTGTTTTCTTCCTTTGGTTCCCTTCAGGACTAGTATTATATTGGGTTACCAATAACGTGCTGTCAATTGCACAACAAGTATATATCAATAAAAAAATTAATGGATAACTACTAATTTATGAATGGTAATAAAAAAGCTAGCAGTATTGCCAAGAACATCAAACTATTAATCTTAGATGTAGATGGGGTTCTAACTGATGGGGGGATATATTTTGATGACAATGGCACTGAACATAAAAAATTTGATTCACAAGATGGTTGTGGGATCAAGTTATTAGAATTATCTGGCGTTGAAGTTGCAATCATTACTGCAAGAAGTACCAAGTCTGTTGCTCATAGGCTAAACACCCTTGGTATCAAAAATTATTATCATGGGATTAAAGATAAAGGCGTTGCTTTAAAAGAACTATCAGACAAACTATCTATCGATCTCAATGAGTCAGCCTTTGTAGGAGATGATGTCATCGACCTGCCAGCTATGTCAAAAGTTGCTTTACCTATTGCTGTTGCAAATGCTCACTCTTTTGTAAAAGAAAATGCATTGATGGTCACAGAAAAGGCTGGAGGCTCTGGAGCTGTTAGAGAGGTTTGTGATTTTTTATTAAAATCACAAAATAAATATGATGNCCTAATGCAGTCATTTTTAAAATGACTCCATTTCAATCAGAATGTTATGAAGCACTCGAAAAAGTTCCGCCTGGTAAAGTGATTTCATACGCTGGTCTTGCGGAGATGATAGGAAGGCCAAAAGCTCATCGAGCTGTTGGAAGCGCCATGAATAAAAACCCTTTTGCGCCTAAAGTACCTTGTCACAGAGTGGTGAAGTCGAATGGAGAAATAGGTGGTTTTGCAGATGATATTAACGTGAAAATAAAACGCCTTCATAAAGAAGGCGTTGAAGTACTAGATAATAAGNTTGTTAACTTTAAGTCTATTTTATTTAGCGAGTCTTAACGCTTTTTACTTCTCATCTTAGTGATCATTTGAAGCTGAGCCATTGCATCTGCCAATGCAGCTTGAGTAGTTGTTACATCCTGATCGCCTTGAGAATTAGACATAGCTTCTTCAGCTCTTTGTTTTGCCTCAAGTGCTTTGGACTCATCTAAATCATTTGCACGAATAGCAGTGTCAGAGAAGATTGTAACCGTACCAGGCTGAACCTCAATAATCCCTCCTGAGACAAAGATTGACTCCATGCCACTCTCTGTTTCAACCCTCACCTCACCAGGTTTGAGCGTGCTAATTAGTGGAACATGCATTGGATAAACACCAATCTCGCCCATTGAAGCTGGCGCAAAAACACACTTCGCCTCTCCTGAGTATATTTCCTCAGTTGCACTAACTACATCAACATGTATTACTGACATTTATGCTGTCTCCGATGCCTTTTCTTTAACTTCTTGAATAGAGCCTGTCATATAAAAAGCTTGCTCAGGAATAGCATCATGCTCTCCATCTAAGATAGCTTTAAATCCAGAAATCGTATCCTTTAATGAAACATACTTACCCGGTGAACCGGTAAAGACTTCTGCAACAAAGAAAGGCTGTGAAAGGAATTTTTGAATCTTACGGGCACGAGATACAGTCTGCTTATCTTCTTCAGATAACTCATCCATACCAAGGATAGCAATAATATCTTTCAGCTCCTTGTAACGCTGAAGAACACCTTGCACTCCACGCGCAACATCATAGTGCTCTTGACCAACAATTAAGGGGTCAAGTTGACGTGAAGTTGAATCAAGAGGATCTACCGCTGGATAAATACCTAGCTCTGCGACTTGACGAGATAGAACTACCGTGGCATCCAAGTGAGCAAATGTTGTAGCTGGAGATGGATCTGTTAAGTCATCCGCAGGAACATATACTGCTTGAATAGAGGTAATAGAGCCTGTTTTTGTAGAAGTAATCCTTTCTTGAAGGGCACCCATTTCTGAAGCAAGTGTTGGCTGATAACCAACCGCAGAAGGCATACGTCCTAATAGGGCTGAAACTTCAGTTCCTGCAAGAGTATANCGATAAATATTATCAATAAATAGTAAAACGTCGCGACCTTCATCACGAAAATATTCAGCCATCGTGAGGCCAGTTAAAGCAACACGAAGTCTATTTCCTGGAGGCTCATTCATCTGACCATAGACTAACGATACTTTATCTAGTACGTTTGAATCTTTCATCTCATGATAGAAATCATTACCTTCACGCGTTCGCTCACCAACGCCAGCAAATACAGAATATCCTGAGTGCTCAATCGCAATGTTACGAATAAGCTCCATCATGTTAACTGTTTTACCTACACCAGCACCGCCAAACAATCCAACCTTTCCACCTTTTGCAAAAGGGCAAACTAAATCAATCACTTTAATACCTGTTTCTAGTAATTCAGTAGCAGGTGCTAATTCATCATATGCAGGGGCTGAGCGGTGAATTTCCCAATCTGCTTCTTGACCAATTTCACCAGCATTATCAATTGGCTCACCAAGTACATTCATAATACGACCAAGAGTTTTTGTACCAACAGGGACGGTAATAGCTTTACCAGTATTAGTCACTTCTAAACCTCGCTGGAGTCCTTCAGAACCTCCCATTGCAATAGCTCTAACGACATTATCGCCAAGCTGTTGCTGAACCTCTAAAGTAAGGTTCGCTTTAGTAACATGAAGTGCGTTATATACCTTAGGTATTGCGTCAGATGGAAATTCGACATCGATAACAGCGCCAATAATTTGTGTAATTTTGCCTATACTCATTTGCTTTTCCTTATTTTAAATCTTTAAACAGCCGCAGCACCCGCTACAATCTCAGAAATTTCCTGAGTAATAGCAGCCTGTCTTGCCTTGTTATAAATCAATTGAAGATCGTTAATCATATCTCCAGCATTTTCTGTAGCACTATGCATTGCTATCATNCTTGAAGATTGCTCACAAGCAATATTTTCTACAATTCCTTGATAAACTAACGCTTCAATATAACGAACCAATAATGCGCTTAGCGCACTCTCTGCATCTGGCTCATAAATATAGTCCCAGTAGTGGTCCATACTTTCTTCTTCAGTAACCTCCATTGGAACAATTTGCTTAACAGTCGGGACTTGTGACATAGTGCTTGCAAATCTATTGTAAGCAATCATAATCTGGTCAATCTCACCAGCATCATAGCGGTCCAACATTACCTTAATTGCACCTAAAAGGTCATCAAAATGAGGCGTATCCCCTAAATCCGTGAGTACAGAGTTGATTGTTAATCCAGTGTTCTTGAAGAATGAGGTAGCTTTTTTACCAATTGTACAAAGCTCAACATCAACCTTATCTGATTGCCAAGCCGCGATATCTTTTAGAAGACTTCTAAANAGATTTGTATTAAGGCCTCCACACAAACCTCTATCACTTGAAATTATAATAATTCCAACACGCTTATTTTCTTCAGAAGCAGTCATGTAAGGGTGCTTGAACTCTGAATTTGCATGGGTTAAGTGACCAATAACATTAAGGATTTTTTCAGAGTATGGTCTAGATGCAAGCATTCTATCTTGTGCCTTCTTCATCTTAGATGCTGCAACCATTTCCATAGCCGAAGTAATCTTCTGAGTATTTTTAATACTCGCTATTTGGGTCCTAATTTCCTTGCCTACTGCCATCTC
>JGI26249J51723_1000330_pt1 | contig 16482 bp, 13 predicted proteins | sample SaaInlV_135m_DNA_FD_51723 | JGI IMG/M metagenome (IMG submission 51723) | reverse complement strand
CCACGAAATAAATGAGGCTTTTTTTATGGTATTTGAAGCCACTTTAACCTAGGGAGAACTATTTATACAATGGAGTTTGATAAGGAGTCTCAGCAACGTATCCTTCGAGTTGCTGCTGATAAAAATGAAGGGCGACCCATTGAGGAAATAGATGGGCAAATAGCTAGAGTTCTCGACCTACATCCTGAGTTCGATNCTATNTGGGAAGAGGGTGAGATGGCATCAATTCCAAGAGAAGTCAACGGTATGATCGTGAACCCTTTTGTGCATACAGTTTTACATGTGACCATTGATCGCCAACTTCAACTGGAAGCTCCGGAATTTGTTGCTACTGCCTATCAACGTTTAACCAGTCAGGGTATGGAATCACATGAAGCCCTTCATGCGATTATAGCTATATATGCGAATCTGCATTTTGCCAGCACACGGAGAGATATGCAGTTCGATGCTCTTGCTTATGAAACTCAGATTAATGGATTGGACTATAAGGAATGATAATGCAGGGAATTATAGAACTTTTGCAACTGTTTTCCCAAGGTCAGCGGGGCTTTTAACGACTTTGATTCCGCAGCGGCGCATGACTTTCATTTTTTCTTCAGCTGTGCCTTTTCCGCCGGAGATGATTGCTCCAGCATGACCCATGCGGCGTCCTGGAGGAGCTGTTTGTCCAGCAATAAAACCAATAACCGGTTTTGTGACATGTTTTTTTATGTAGTAGGCAGCTTCATCCTCTGCTGACCCGCCAATTTCGCCAATCATACAGATCGCTTTTGTGCCCCTATCTTTTTGGAAAAGCTCCAGCGTGTCAATATACTTTGTGCCGATAATTGGATCACCACCAATACCGACGCAGGTTGATTGACCGTAGCCTAATGCCGTTAATTGACCAACTGCTTCGTAAGTGAGAGTCCCGCTCCTGGAGATAATACCGACATTCCCTTTTTTGTGAATGTGGGCCGGCATGATGCCGATCTTACATTTTCCAGGTGAGATGACACCAGGGCAATTGGGGCCGATCAACCGCGACTCACTAGCCTTGATATAGCGATAAACTTCCACCATATCTGATATAGGGATACCCTCTGTAATACAAATGATCAACTCGATTCCTGCATCGGCCGCCTCAAGAATGGCATCGGAGGCAAAAGCGGGTGGCACAAAAACCATTGTTGCGTTGGCTTTCGTTTTTTTTACGGCGTCTCGTACAGTATTGAATACGGGAACCTTCCCTAGAACAGTTTGCCCTCCCTTGGCAGGCGTAACCCCACCAACCAATTTAGTCCCATACTTCATGCATTGTTCGGCATGAAACTGTCCTTCGCGCCCAGTAATACCTTGAACGATTAATTTTGTTTTTTCGTCTACCAGAATGCTCATCGTATTGCCTTTACAATTTTTTGCGCACCATCTTTCATACCTTTTGCCACAATAACATCTATCCCTGAATCGCTAAGAATTTGGTGACCTTCTTCCATATTTGTTCCCTCCATTCTGACCACAATGGGAATTTTTACTTTTAATTTCTTGGCGGCGATCTCAACGCCTCGAGCTAGAATATCGCATCGTAAGATACCGCCGAAAATATTAATAAAAATTCCTTTTACATGTGGATCGGAGAGCAGTATTCGGAATCCATTTTCAATCTTTTCCTCATCAGCCCCACCCCCAACATCCAAGAAGTTAGCAGGTTCACCACCTGAATGCTTGATGATATCCATTGTCGCCATAGCGAGCCCAGCCCCGTTGACCATACAGCCAATATTCCCGTCAAGCTTGATATAGTTTAAGTCAAACTTACTGGCTTCCACTTCCATCGGATCCTCTTCAGCTAGGTCGCGGTAAGCGAGAATTTCTTTTTGGCGATAGAGTGCATTGCTGTCAATATTAACTTTTGCGTCAAGGACGAGGACTCGATCGTCTTTAGTGATGACAAGGGGGTTGATTTCTAGCATATCGCAATCTTCCTTAATAAACGCCTGGTATAGGTTCATTATCAAGGGGATCATTTGTTTGAGTGCTGCGCCTTCTAGGTTAAGAGCAAAGGCGATTTTTCTGGCGAGGTAAGGTTTAACTCCGATTATGGGATCGACTAATTCTTTAATGATTTTCTCGGGTGTCTCCTCGGCGACTTCTTCGATTGCCATGCCCCCCGCTTCGCTAGCCATGATCATTACACGGCTGGTTTGCCTGTCGAGAAGGATACCTAAGTACAGTTCTTTGGCAATAGGCATGCCTTCCTCTATTAAAACTTTTTTGACTTTTCGTCCCTCTGATCCGGTTTGTGGTGTTACCAAGGTCATCCCGATAATCTTACTTGCATGAGTTTTAGCTTCTCTCGGACTTTTGGCTAGTTTTACACCCCCGCCTTTGCCTCGGCCACCAGCGTGAATTTGTGCCTTAACTACGACAACATCTGTTCCAAGTTTGCGAGCAGCGGCCTCTGCTTTANCTGGGTTTTCGACGACGATACCCTTGGGGACGGCAACACCGTGCTTTGCAAGGACTTCCTTTGCCTGATACTCGTGAATATTCATGATTTTAAAAATAAAGAAAATTAGAGACAATAATCATAAATCTGTATGCAAAGGGCATTTTTTATCATAGCTCGTATGGCTTGTCAAAAATATCCGTCAGCATTCAGTGCTAATAGTTGCTGGGTATGGATGTAAAAAAATGAATTTGGGTTAACTTAAAGGAAAACTAGAGAAGTTTTTGAACTACAAATAGTTAGACCTGGTTAACATTTGGAGGCTATTTTCTTGTGTGGGAGGGTAGTTAGGTTTTTGTCGGCGTTGTTCNCGNTNCCGTTGTTACTTTTGGCTAATAACTCTTCCCAAGCTTCCNTCAAGGGTGTGAGTACATTTACTATTGACTCGAGGGCCTTACGGTCTGATTTAATATTAGCTAAGGTCAATTGATGAAGAATGAACTGATAAAGTGACTCCAGCTTATGAGCTACGTCGCCACCTTTTTTCATGTCTAGAGCACATGACAATTCATTTATAATATCGTGAGTTTTATTAATATATGTTCCTTTTTTCGACAGGTCTTTAGTGTCAATCCCCTCTATAGCTAAACTGACAAACTTTAGAGCCCCTTCATACATCATTATGATTAGCTTCCCTTGACTGGAAGTTGCTATTTCGTTGTGACGATATTGGTTGTGAAACCTATGTGGAACCATATTTAGACGCCCTTAAGAATAAAAAAAGTAGTTATTATTTTTTCTGAAAAATATTTTTAATCCCCGACAAAGCACTGTTGAAGGTATCCTTTTGTGCGTTAAGTCTTCCCAGTACAATTTCTAAGTTTGTGAACCTTGCTTTAAGGGTTTCTTCGAATGCAAGCAGGCGTTCTGCCTGCTCTAGGAGTGTTTCGTTAAAATCGTCGACGGTCTCTTTGATAGTGTCAAGTTCTGTTACTAATGGCCCGTTCAAGGATGAATCAACCATGTTTTCCAATTGGCGATTAAGAATTTCTGCTACCCCGACCGAGAGAGAAATTTGTCCATAACTTCCGTCAGTTAAACTGCTGATTCGAAAATTAAGGCCTGTTGAATCTCCCGAGGAACCTGCCCAAAAATTTCCAGACCCTGAAGCGTTCACAAAAGTACTTGCTCCTGAGTTACTTAGTTGAGGGACTCCACTAGATACCTGTAAATCGTAGTACCCGGGTTCCGTATCGCTGGTAAATCCTACATAAGCTATGGATGAGTTTGTCACGCTGCCGTTACTTGAAAAAAGCTGGCTTACATTTTCTATGTCGTCTACCAATGCATCAGAAAGTTCATCAGTGTCAAGAATGAGCGTCCCGTCTGATTGAGTGGTGATACCGATTTGTGACAGGTAAGTATAGTCACCGCTAATCCCCGTGATTTCACTGCTTATCGAACTTCGCAGAATTTGCTGAAGATTTTGAACTGCAAAATTACCAAATAATATGCCGGTTTGTTCAGTTTCTGAGTCTAACGCTAACTGTTCTCTTAAGAATAATGAGACGTCGTTATACTCATCAACAAAGTCCGAAACTTTGGTTGTTATGGCCTCTGTGTCAGTAGAAAGAGAAATGGTTCCTGAACCTGCTGATTGTAGTTTAAGGGCGGCGCCACTAATAACGTCTGTAACTGTGTTAGATGATTTGGTAATGGAAACTCCATCTAGTGATAAGCTTGCATCCTGTGCCGTTTGTGTTGTTTCAAAACCCATTGTTACCGAACCGCTTGTGATATTAGTGCTCATTGTTACTGTACCGCTGCTGCCTGTTTGGGTGCCTGAAACAAGTAGGCGATAAGGATTGGTGGCGTCACCGTCATTAAGAAAGGATGCCTTGATGTCGAGCCCTAGATTGTTAACAGCTAGTCTTAACCCATCAAGCGTGTTGTTAGTACTATCAATAGTTACTGTTGCGGAAGCAGATGACCCAATAACAATTGTTACGGTTCCAGATGCAATTGATGTTGTAGTTTCTGCATACCCACTTGTTATGAGTTTGCTTTCTGTGGCGAGGTTATTAACGATGAGAGAATAGGTTCCAGATGACGCTGAACTAGTGGTAGTTATATCTATAACTTTGTTACTATCTGAATAGCTATTATTTGAAAAAACGCTTTTATTGACGATGAAGCGACTTTGGGTATTTAGTGTGGTTACAACGCTTTTGAATGTTTGCAGTCTATTTTTTAATTCCTGAAAACTAGCTAATTTTTGCTGCTCGATTTGTTTTTTGGCTTCGACTAGATCCATTGATCGAGCTTCCAGAGAAACCATCTTGTTGATGATATCTTGGGTGTCTAAGTTAGAATTAATGCCAAATACTGCGTTTTGTGCCATTAGATGTATTAGATCTCTAGGACGGGAATAATTTCACAAGTTTCTTCATGATTTTATCGGCTTATAAAATTCATACCTTTAATGGATTTAAAGGGTTTAGGGCATTGTTTGTAACTATTTAATCATGGTCAAAAAGAATTTTAGGTGACTTTCGGTAAATATCTGTTTTATCTAATGTTGAGTTGTTTTCCTTGATTTGGTGCTGGGGAGTGCTAAGAGTTGTANAATNCGGTCAAAATGGTGGTCTAAGAGGGAGTGGTCTCAATATTTGGAGTTCGAGTACTATGTCAGAGCAGTTAGATCTATTTGNAGAACCTGAAAAAAATACATTAGACTCTAAAATTTCCCTAAAAGCTTCAAATGAACACCGTATTCTCTATTTCGACTTGGAGACTCAAAAAAGCGCTGACGATGTTGGCGGGTGGGGAAATATTCATGATATGAAACTGGCAGTCGGCGTGGTTTGGGACAGTTGTGAACAAGAACATTTCAGCTATCTAGAAGGTGCTGCCTTACAGCTGGTAAAAAAACTTCGGACAGCTGACCTCGTCGTGGGGTTCAATGTCAAGAAATTCGATTATGGAGTGCTACAACCATATGCTGATTTTGATCTCGATGAAATCACTACTTTCGACATGCTTATTGATGTGAATAAAAAACTTGGTCATCGGCTCAGTCTAAACCACTTGGCAGAAAACACACTAAATGCTAAAAAAAGCGCTGATGGTTTGGTCTCGTTACAATGGTACAAAGAAGGGAAGATAGATAAGATCATTGAGTACTGCAAACAGGATGTAGAAATCACCCGTGATTTGTTTCTCTATGGAGAGTCACATGGCTACGTAAAATATTCTACTCGCTCAGGGGTAGCTAAAGACTTGAAGGTAGATTGGAAAAGAGCCAGCTTAATATAAGTCTCTCCTAGCTCATGGTTTTATGGAATTCAAAAGTTTTTCAATAATATCATTGGTGGTGATATTCTCGGCTTCGGCCTTGAAGTTGAGTACGATCCTATGCTCCAGCACTTGACGACTTACACGTTTAACATCTTCGATAGTGGCAGCGACCCGGTTGTCCATCAGGGCTCGTGCCTTTGCTCCCATTAGGAGGTATTGAGACGCTCGTGGCCCGGCTCCCCAGTCAACCCACTCGTTTATAAAATCCAAAGTGGTCCCATTTTTGCTTGGGCGTGAACTTTGCGCCAGTCTTACCGCGTACTCTGCGATATGTTTTGAAACGGGAACACTAGGTACCAAGTGTTGGAATTCCTTAACCTGATGCGCATTTAATATTATATCCATTTCCGGGCGTACTCCAGAAGTAGTAGTAGTCGCGATTTCCACCTCCTGCTTCAGGGTAGGGTAATCAACGTTTATGATGAACATGAAGCGGTCAAGTTGCGCCTCGGGTAAGGGGTAAGTGCCTTCGTGTTCAATTGGGTTTTGTGTCGCGAAAACTAGGAAAGGCGGATCAAGTTCGTAGGTGTTTCCGCTAACTGTTACCTGTTGTTCCTGCATCGCCTGGAGTAGTGCTGCCTGTGTCTTTGGCGGGGTTCGGTTTATTTCGTCTGCTAAAACAATATTTGAAAAAACCGGACCTTTGATAAAGCGAAATTCTCTTTTGTTGGTTGTTTGATCTTCGTAAAGTATATCCGTTCCAGTAATATCGGAGGGCATCAAATCAGGAGTAAATTGAATTCTACTAAAACTAAGGTTGAGTACTCTTGCTAGAGTTTTTACGAGTAGGGTTTTNGCCAAACCGGGGACGCCGACAAAAAGGCAATGTCCTTTGCAAAAAAGTGCTACTAGTAAGTCTTCTAACACTTCGTCTTGCCCTATGATTACTTTGCGAATTTCATTCACTATGCGATTTTTTGAATCCACTAGCTCTTTTGCTAGCTCTAAGTTTTCAGTCATTCTAACCTCTGGTAGAAGGTATGATTAATGATCTATATATCCGAAAAGCTTTGTTTGCAATTCTTTTTCTTTTTTCCACTCGAGTTTTTGGTAGATCGTCACTAGCCGCATATGTACAAAAGGATTGAATGGATTCACCTGAATAGCCCGCTCATAGAAATCACGAGATCTTTTTGTGTCGCCTGTGTCAAAATATAATTCGCCCATAGTTGCTAGAGTTGAGTGAAACATAGGNTAGTAATTTAAGCTNCTATTTAGGATGATTTCGGCCTTGTTATATTCCTTGGTGATGAGGTAAGTCTTGGCTAGCTTATTATGGAGTATAGGGGAGAATACTTTTGATTGGTTGATGGCGCGCTGATATTCGATAAGAGCTGCTTTGTAGAAATTTCTTGATTGTAAAATATCGCCTAAAAATGTCAGGTCTCGGCTCTTTCGATCACCAATCTCACGATATTCTTTGTTTGGTTCACCAGATAAACGGTCTGCTTTGAAATGGACCCCCGGAGGTTTGAGCCCCGGGATAGTTTTGAGTTTTTTTTGTTTTACGAAGTTCTTCCATTCCTTCTGAAATGTGTCCAAGTTTATTCCTATCGTGTCAGACATTGCCAAGTCAAAAGATTCTTCTTTAGCCAATTTTTCAAGAAGAGTTGAAATGACTTCATCTCCATGGACTTGGGTAAGATATTCAATCATTGTAGAAACTTCAGCATACGCGAGCTGGACGTCTTCGGCTGTTTTTAGCTTTGCCAANGAAGGCATCATGTCGCCTAATGATATTAGATAGTTTTTTTGCAGNCCTCCTGCAAGCATTGTTTCCATGATAGGTGTTAGATATGCGTAGTTGTCTCGCCATCGAGTCTCGAAATACTTTGCAATTCCCTCATGCATCCATAAAGGCAAGTTGTTGCGACTTTTTTTAGTTAGTATGTAGTGGGTGTATTCGTGGCTCAAGGTGTCCATCCAATTATAGCCGCGTACCAGAGACCCTGGAGAGATCATCATAATTCGGTTGTATTTACAGAGAGCCACGGTGCCGGAAATGGCAATGTCGTCAAGAGTTAATGGGGAAATTTTGGAAAAGGATTCTCTGTTTGGGTAGAACTCAACCAGAACTTTTTCTTTTGGATAGTAATTAAAAATTTTTCCTAGGATCCTATATGATTTTTCCAGAACTTTGGTTGCGTAATGTACTAGTATTTCATCTGATCCTTTTTGATATCGGTAGATAAAATGTTTTGACTCGCTGGTTGTAAATAATTTTGTTTCCTCGTATGTCTCGTATACAAGATTCTTGAATTCGTGGACTTCTCTATGGTTGCCGGTTACTTGTTTTAGGATTTTTGTGGCAAGATCATGGTTTCCTTTAAAAAACTCTACGCGTGCTTTGAGAAAATAGGCATCTCCTGATTTAGGGTATTTTTTAAGCAGGGTCTTTGTGAAGTGTTCTGCCGCCTCAGTATTCCAGTCGTCTATTAGTTTGTGTCCCGCGTATACTTCTTCTGGAGGTAATTCGATTGCTGACGTAATGGGTGGAAAAGCTAAGATCAACCCAACCAGGCAGGTACTTATGGTCAAAAAGGTATGTTTCACTTGACTAGATCCCTGTAATATTCCATGACCATGCGTTCATAATCTTTAGGTGTTTGTTTTTTCATTGCATTTAGTATTTCTTCGCGGAATTCTTTTGGCGCTTTATATTGTGTTTCGTCTGGTAGTAGCACGCGTTCCTTTTGCATTCTTGTGGCGCCTCCGCGTCGAGAATCTGGGTTGCTTCCCGTACCAAGTTTTTTGGGGTTTTGTCTTTTTGCTTGCTTGGTTTCTCCCTTAAAGTTTTTTATCTTGCTTAATAGGTCGCGAGTCTCGTTAAGTCCCTTGAGAGCTAGGTTCTCAGATTCGATGCTTTCTCGCATGTTCTGTTTTCTAAGGTTTGTTTCTGCCTGCTTCATGTAACGTTCGGTTTGTTTCATTCCTTGTGAGAGTTCTGACGGCATCATAGGGTTTTTTTTACTTAATTCACTAAACCGTTGAGATAGCTCTTGTGATTCTTTTCGTATTTGGTGCTCTTGTTCTTCCAACTGTTTTAATTCTTTTTTTTGTTCTAACGTGACTGGCGAATTATAATTTTTTCTAATTGAGCGTATCATTGACCCAAGTTTTTTAGATATTGAATTGTTTATCTGTGAGGCTCGAGTTAAGTCCTTCTCCAGTTTGCTAGCCAGTTCTTCCTGTAAATTGAGTGATGTGCGAAATCTATACTGCCATTTTAAAACATTTGGATACGCTTGTTTGAAAACGTCTGCAAATTCATTGAGGTCTTGTAGTTGGGCCAGTTTGTTCAAAGACTCGTATTTTTTTAGTAACTGAGGTAGAGCTTCCTTGAATCGCTGGGACTCATTCGCTTGCAGTGAATTTTTTTGGTCGATTAACTGAGAGTGTTTGCTACGTGCCTCTTTAAGTTGGTTGAACTTCTGGTCCAGCTTTTCTGACTGGAAAGAATTAACCGTTGCCTGACTTAATTTTTTTATCTTCATGTTTATATCGATTTCTTTGTCGATCAGATTTTTCATTTGTTTCATTACTTTATGGTTTGCAAGAAATTTTTTATCCCCTTTAAAAAGATTGCGGATAGTACCTACGTCATGTAGGAGGTCTTTAAATAATCTATCTAATTGGTTTTCAAATTCCTTTGATTGTTGTTGCCTCAGTTTCTGACTCATCTGGGTAGTTGCTTCTGCTATGTTTTTTTGTCGCCTTGCTAATTGGTCGAGATTTTTAATGCCATTGTCGAGTGTTTTTATTGTTTCAGAATCAAGAAAACTTTCTTTTTCTGAGTCAGCACGATGTATCTGATTGGCAAGATGTTTGAGTTCGTCTTCCATTTTATTTAATTCTTTCATCGCTTCCTCAAATTTTCCTCGGCTTACCATGTTTTGCATCTTTTTTAGAGCCTCAGAAAGTTTCCTCATGTCCAACCGTTTAAACGCATTTGGGTTTAAAAACTCATCCGGCATAGATTGCGTCTGACGTGATAATTGATCCATTAATTTCTGTAAGGTTCTTTCAATTTTGTTTATTTTGTTTTTTAACTCTTTTGAAATTTCGGGGGATTTTCTGTCGTTAAATTTTTCTAAATCTTCGCGTAGTGTTTGGGTAAGTTCATTAAGTCTTTCTTCTAGGGTTTTTGCCCTGCTTAGTTTTTGCTCGTTGGTCATTTTAACCAGAAATAAAATATCTTTTTCGAGATGTTCTGTCATTTGAAGGTTGACTGAACTGTANGGTGACGCGGATTTTAGTNTTGCTTGAGTAGGTTCATGTATTTGCCCTTGAAGGTCACTAAGGGTTTTTATCTGGTTTTTGCGAATTTGAGCCAATCCTCTTGTGATGTTTTTAAGCAAATCTAAATAATGNTGAGGAAATTGATCGATTGCTTTCCCCCGATCGTAAATTTGCTGTGCAAGGNTTACTATTTTGATCANTTCGTCAATACTGACCGAAAATAATTGGTTCCAGCCGATGAGATTGTTCGGTTGGCTTTTGAGAGAGGCTCCTTTTACTAATCCTGTGGCGAGAAGAGCGATCATTTTTTCGGTAAGTTCTGCCTGCAGTTCGACAAGGTTTTCCATCTCTTTTTCCGAGTCAAAGATTCTGAAGCTGTATGCCTCTGACTGGCCGTTGTTAGGGCCAAAAACATTGTCATTGTCATTTGCCTCAAGATAGTAATTAACCTGATCGCCTGGTTTTATAGTCATTTGTGCTAGAGACCATGTGTAGCTTCCTTTAACCTCTTTTTCTCGATTCTTATATTTTTTTACGAGAATACGGTTTATTTCACCGTTAATNNAAACCACCAAGTTTANGGCATTGATACCNAAGTCATCTTTTCCTTCATAAAATAACTGAACTTTATCGGTGTNAAAATATACAGGCTTAGGATTNGCTAAAAACAAAANAATATTTGGGGGCTGATCTTTTGCGAGTGTTACTGGATATTTTTTCGTNAGCAGATGCTTGTTGCCATGTAGATCCTTAACCTTGAATTGATAAAATCCTTTTTCTTTCACTAAGAGGTTTGCCTTTAACGAGATTCTGCTTTCTTGTTTCATGGCAAGAGTATCTTCTTCGTTAAAGACTAAATTGGCTCCACTTACCGCGGCATTAGTTTTGATAGATATACCGACTTCGGTACCCGGTAGAATATGGATCGCTCCGTTGGAAGGTTTTGTCAGTTCTGGTTTTTTTCCCGTATAAGATGGAAAGTGAAAGTTTAAATCCAAAGAATCAATTGAATAACTGATAGCACTGGGTTTGAGGTTTGTTTGGTTTTGATTAGCTATTTCTTCTTGTGAGGTCTTAGTTGATTTTTTTGGATTGCTCCAACCCTCATAGGCCTCTGTGAGAAGTTCGGGAATGAAAACGGTTGTTATTGCTAGCAACCCTAATGCACCTAAAGACCAGTTTCGGCTAATAATTACTCTGTTTTGGTTGATTATTGATGATGGGTCAACTTTGTCTAGTTCTTTACTAGTTCTTCTATGCAACTCCTTGATCAAGTCTAGGGAAGCGGTATTTTCAAAATGCGAATCTTTGGGGTGCCGGCCTAACTGGTTAGAGTTTATTAGAGAGTTGTTTATTTCCGGATAACGTGATTCCGCAAGTAGCGCTGCATCATCTTTGGAAAACGGTATGATTAGGATTTTAATAAAATGATTATAAATTATGTAGNCCAANCCGATGCAAAANATTCCNGTTNCTGGNAAAGCCCANTCAACGATCGGTTTATAGCTTAGTACTGCCAGACAAGCTAAAAGGTAGCTCCCGANAATGTATGTTAGGAGAATGTATGTNCCGTGGAGGATATAGGNATATAAACGTANCCGTCTTATCCGGTGTAAAAAGCTTGANATGATCGCTTGAGGTTCCATGGTTGTAAACTTATGAAAGCAGATCAGCGTGAAGTTCTACTGCATTTGCTTTCGCTTGAAAGTAAGTGACAAGCTAAAGCTCAGCTCATTTTAATCATCATGACTGTTATTCTCAGGTTTCCTCTGTTTATANAATCCCTCAAACAGTTCCATGGGGAGTGGGAAGAAGGTAGTCGTATTGCGATCAGTCGAGATGTCTAAAATTGTTTGCAGGAACCTTAATTGTAATGCAGGCGGGTGTTGCCCTATGGTATCTGCTGCTTGGCCTAGTTTTTCCGCTGCTTCAAATTCACCCTTAGCATTGATTACTTTGGCACGTCGCTCCCGCTCTGCTTCCGCTTGTTTGGCTATCGCTCTTTGCATTTCTTGAGGGAGATCAACATTTTTAACCTCAACATTAGCAACTTTCACTCCCCATGGTTCAGTTTGCTCATCTATTACTCTTTGTAACTGGGCATTAATCTCGTCTCGTTTGGACAAAAGATCATCTAGTTGACTCTGGCCCANAACACTTCGTAGTGTAGTTTGTGCTAATTGAGATGTGGCGTAAAGATAATCTTCTACTTCTATAATTGCTTTCTTCGAGTCCATTACGCGAAAGTATATAACTGCGTTAACCTTGACTGTCACGTTGTCTCGAGTGATGATGTCTTGTGGTGGGACGTCCATGACTACTGTACGTAGGCTTACCTTAACCATTTTTTGAATGCCGGGAATAACGATGATGAGTCCTGGACCCTTCACCTTCCAGTATCGACCCAGCATAAAGATAACCCCACGTTCATATTCTCTAAGAACCTTGAATGCACTGAAAAGAAGCAGGCCAAGTATTAATAAAATAATTATGGGAGCATCCATTTACCACCTCCTGCATAGTTTTAGTACAATAATTTTAACAGTTTTTCCTTTTAATAAACAGAAAAGCGTAACAATACATCTAGATTAATTTTTAATGGTACTGATGCTTTGAAAAAGGTGATTTTTCTTTTGCTATTTATTTTTAATTTTATTCCTTTAGTTTTTGCAGGCAGCCAACAGCTTATTATTACCACTAATACTTTGGTCACTGAAGAAGGTAAGGTTCGTATACATTTAACTTTACACAATAATGGCCAAAGGATGCTTTATGATGTCCAACCAATGGTTCACTTTCATCACACCATGGCTATGATGTCCAAGATCAAAGAGCTTGAGCCAGGCCGGAAAGTTTTGCTTGAAAATGATGATCATCCTCCGATCTTAAGGAACGGACGATACCCCCTCATTATCATGACCCAATATAAAGTTGATCAGCATATGACCCCTTATACGCATATTCATACGGGTTCATTTTATTTTCGCGAGCAGGTGGAGTCTGCTATTGATGGGAAAATCATTACGACCTTAAATGGCGATGAATCGTTACTGAATATTTCTCTTAAAAATAATTCTAATTCATTTAAAAATATTAGATTAATGCTCCTGTTATCTCCAGGACTCGTGGTAGATGAGTTAGCAAAAATGATGGGTGTTACGATTCGAGGTGGTGAGGAGAAAAATATAAAAGTGGTAGTAAAACGTAAAAGGGAAGCTCTGCTATTGTCTATCCTGTGCATCTGTTAGTGGAATATGGCGAAATGTTGAATCATTATACCGGAGAAATTAGTGGTGAAATTGACTTTCGATCTATTCAAGAACGAATGGCTATAATTCCAGCGCTGGGGGCAATCCTTTTTTTGATAGGAGCTATTCTTTTGCGGCCTTATTTCAGAACAAGAAATAACTCAACTTTTCTCAGGCCATGACTAAGGAAGCTAAGAGATTGGTTTAGGTATCGACTAACAAAATTGTATTTTCTGAAAGTATGAGAGCGAGTGCTTGAGGGAAAATTTAAGAAGGNTTATTTTTGAAATGTTTAATAATCACGCCAGCGAATATAAACCAGCCTAACATGAAACAAAGTCCACCTAGTGGTGTTGCCGGACCAAAAAAACGAGGTCCATCAGAAATAAGTATGTAAATACTGCCAGAGAACATCAATATCCCCNCAGTAAAAAGAATACCAACTTTCTTAAGTGCTTTTGCACCATTATCACTAAGTTGCAAAGAGACAATGCCCACAAGTATCAGGGCTAGACCATGGTAACCCATATATTCAGTGGCGGTTTGAAATGCGCTAAGATTTTTTTCAGTTAGAATATTTTTTAAGCTGTGGGCCCCCATTGCACCGAGCATCACACTAAGGCCGCTGAAGATTGCTCCTGTTGAAATCCAATTCATAGTTCTAAAGAAAAAATATTTACGGAAATTGTAAGTTAATACGCTAAGGTTACCACTTGTTTAGCTCAGATATGCTTACGTCGAACTATCCGACGATATTATATCGCCTTGGCCTAAATTTAACATCAAAATCACTTTTAGACATCTCTTCACACTCCTCTTCATCGACCCCTTCTTGGTGGGTTACTATAGTTGCCTGTACTTCTGGGATATATTTTTTTGCCTCTTCAATAAACGCCTTAACTTTATTGTATATTCCATTGCGTAGACCAGGAAGAGGCTGGACGATTTTGTCATATGCTTCTTCCGTATCTGCATTAAGACTTATAGACACAGAATCAATCAATCCTTTGAGTTCAGGAAGAATATTCCGTTTGTTAATAACATTGCCGTGTCCGTTAGTGTTTAAGCGAACTTTTCCCCCTGCTTCTTTGATTTTCTTAGAGACTTCTTTGATTATATCTAGCCTTAAAGTTGGCTCGCCATATCCGCAAAAAACTATTTCATCATATTTTTTACAGTCATCAATCGAGTCCCACACTTCCTCGGCAGTAGGTTCGCGGTCGAGCTTTAGGTTGTAGCCTTGCACTACTGGTCGAGTCAATCGAGTGCAAAATGAACAATCGGCTGTGCATCGTGTTGTTAGGTTTAGATATAACGAGTTGCGGATCTGGTATGAGATGGTCCCTGTTTTAGCTTCATTGCCTACTCCAAATAATTCAAAGAAATTGAGCGTGGTGGCGCGTTGAATATCTTTAATATCAAGCCCGCGGATATCGGCAATTAGTTGAGCTGTGTGCATAACGTAAGATGGCTCGTTTCGTTTGCCACGTTTTGGTACTGGAGTAAGAAATGGGCAATCAGTTTCGACGAACAATCTGTCCGCGGGGATGGTCTTTGCAACCGCCCGAAGTTCGTTAGATTTTTTAAAAGTAACTGACCCAGAAAATGAGATATAAAAACCCATCTCGAGAGCGCGATCTGCTAGTTCTTGGTCTCCTGAAAAACAATGAAAAATCCCTGAGTGCGCTGAAGAATCTTTGGGGAAATAGTCAGAAAGTATAGTAACGACATCTTCGTTAGCATCACGACAGTGAATAATAATTGGTTTTTTCAGTTCACGTGAAAGCTCAACTTGTTTACGGAAATGCTCTTTCTGTTGGTCGGGAGGGGAATAGTTTTTGTAGAAATCGAGACCAATTTCTCCAAGAGCGATCATTTTTGGGTGAGCAAGTAGTTGCTTAAGTTGATTGTATGTTTGGTAGTCTATTTTATTTACATCGTGTGGGTGTATTCCTGCCGTTGCGTATATGAAGTCATAACGTTCGGCAAGTTCTATTGAGCGTGCACTACTTTCAATATCACAGCCAACATTAAGAATGTAATCAACTCCATTGTCTTTAGCTCGCTGTATAACCTCAGAGCGGTCACCATCAAACGCATCCATATCAATGTGGGCGTGTGTGTCTATTATCACCTTACTCTAATTCCTTGACTTGGTGTTGGGTCGAACCCTGCTAATACGATTTGGCCATTGTTATTAGCGGCTAGTAGCATACCTTGTGATTCTATACCCATTAACTTTGCTGGTTTTAAGTTGGCAACCAAGATAATAGTACGGTTGATCAATTGATCTGGTTCGTAGGACTCTGCTATCCCAGCCACGACTTGCCGTACTTCACTTCCAATATCAACTTTTAGTTTGAGAAGCTTTTTGGATTTTTTGATCTTTTCTGCCTCAATAATTTTCCCTGTACGGAGGTCAATTTTCATAAAATCATCTATGAGCACNTGATCGCATATGCCCTCTACTTCTGAATGTGAAGATNATTTTTGACTTTTGTCATTAGGTGAATCGACTGAGTTGAGAATTTTTTCAGCATCTTTGTCGTCTATACGAGGAAATAGTTGCAAACCAGGTCGAATTTTTATTCCTGGTTTGATTCCTCCCCAGGCTTTGAGAGATTCCAGCCCTTGTTCACCTATTGAAGTGTCAATACCGAGTTGTTCCATCATGGTTTCTGCGCTTTTTGGCATAAAAGGGTAAATAAGAATGGAAATCGAGCGGATACACTCCGCTGTATTGTACATAACCGTTGCGAGTCTTTGTTTACCGCTTTCTGTTTTTATGAGGTTCCAAGGGCTATTGGTGTCTATGTATTTATTTGTTGCATCTACCAAAAGCCATATACGCTCAAGAATTTTATTGTAAGCCAGATCGTCATATAGTTTTTGCACAGCTTCAGTTCCCACTTGGAACTCATTTTTGAGATCGTCATCTTCATCGCGCGAATTTGGTTCCGGTATAATTTGATCGTGGTAGCGTTTGATCATACTCATTGTTCTGTTGAGAAGGTTCCCAAGGTTATTGGCTAAATCACTATTTATGCGACCGATCAATGCTTTGTGCGAAAAATCTCCATCCAATCCAAAGGGTACTTCACGAAGAAGAAAATAACGGATCGCATCAACGCCAAATTGGTCCACAAGTAGGTTAGGTTCCACCGTATTGCCAACTGATTTAGACATTTTGTGACCATTTATTGTCCACCA
>JGI26249J51723_1000321_pt1 | contig 16717 bp, 16 predicted proteins | sample SaaInlV_135m_DNA_FD_51723 | JGI IMG/M metagenome (IMG submission 51723) | reverse complement strand
GATTTTGGCGAACTCCTGTTCTTCAATACTAGCCTTCATCTGTTGTGGGCCACGCCGATATACGATTGTGACATCCTCAGCGCCCAACAACCGGGTTTGAACGGCAATATCAATTGCAGTCATTCCCCCGCCAATCACCACAATGCGCTTACCGAGCGCGAGNGACGACAACTGATCTGCCTGACGTATTTGGCTGATAAAATCTACCGCGTCCTCAACCCCAGAAACTTCTTCACCGGGTATGCCCAGCGTTTTGGTCGAGCCCAGCCCCGCCGACAAAAAGACAGCGTCATGACGGTCTTCAATATCGCGTAGGTGAAAATCACGGCCCAATAATTTTCCGTGTTCTATCTCGATCCCACCAATCGATGTGATGAATTCGGCTTCCTTCTGGGCGAAGTTATCCAGCATCTTGTAGGCCGCAAGCCCGTACTCATTTAAACCCCCGGATTTAGGGCGATGCTCATAGATGCACACAGAATGCCCCAGCACCGCGAGCCTGTGAGCGCAAGCCAAGCCCGCCGGGCCGGCACCAACCACAGCAACGGACTTTTCCGACAGTGCGCCGCGGATAAAGAACGAAGCATTCTGATCCATAGCCTCATCAACGGCGTAACGCTGAAGCAAGCCTATGCTCACGGGCCGATCATCCGGCTGGTTACGTACGCATGTGTGTTCGCACAACGTCTCAACCGGGCAGGCTCTGGCGCAGGTACCGCCCATAATGTTTTCTTGCAATATAAGGCCCGCCGCACCCACAGGATTGTGATTGCCGATCATGCGGATAAAACCGGGGATATCTATCTCGGTCGGACAAGCTTGCGTGCAAGGAGCATCGAAGCAGAAATAACACCGCTCGGCCTCGACCCGCGCGCTGTTAGGTTCCAGGGGCGAATGCATTTCACAAAAATTGCGCCGACAATCTTCCTCGGGCAGTCGGCCCGAAGCAATCCCTGGTACCCCATTGGTCGCGGTCGCAATAATATCCACGTACTCCTCCTTGAATGCCCTGATGCGTCAGAACTGACCTGTCATGCGCTTTGTAACAGGTCAGCTCCGATCTGTGGGCAGGCGAGACTTTTTAACGCTCAACAGAAACAGGTTGGGTGTGATCCCGAACCTTTGCGATCGCACCGAAATACGGCGCAAAAGGTGGCCTTTCAATATACCGACCTGCGCCGCGTTCAACAGACAACTCGCCATCCTTAAACACAACTTTGCCCTGACTGATGGTGTGCGATGCCGTACCTCGAACTGTCATGCCTTCAAAAATGTTGTAATCGACATTCTGGTGGTGAGTTTTGGCAGAGATAGTCTTGCTTGCCTCCGGATCCCAGATTACAAGATCGGCATCGGCACCGACGCTGATCGAACCCTTGCGCGGATACATGTTGAAAATCTGAGCTGCGTTGGTCGAAGTCACCCGAACAAATTCATTCATGGTTAGCTTGCCGGTATTGACTCCGGCATGCCACAACACCTCCATTCGGTTTTCCACACCACCGGTACCGTTGGGGATCTTGGTGAAGTCATCCTTACCCATCGCTTTTTGGTCAGCGCAGAAACAACAGTGATCGGTGGCTGTGGTCTGAAGATTACCCGACTGGAGCCCGCGCCAAAGTGCGTCTTGATGCCCTTTTGGCCTAAATGGAGGACTCATCACATGTGCCGCCGCGGTGTCAAAATCGGTATTGAGATAAACCGAATCATCCACCAGCAGGTGTCCCGCAAGCACTTCACCAAAAACGCGCTGGCCCTCGTTGCGCGCCCGGATCACCTCTCCCAGTGACTCCTTAGCCGAGACATGCACCAGATAAACAGGAGTTTTTAATGCCTGGGCGATGCGAATCGCCCGGTTAGCCGCTTCTCCTTCAACTTCTGGNGGTCTGGACTGCGGATGACCCTCGGGGCCGGTGATTCCCGACTCCATCAGTTTGCGCTGCAACTGCCATACCAGTTCACCGTTTTCGGCGTGAACCGTCGGCAAGGCGCCCAGTTCCCACGCCCGGGTAAAACTATTCACCAGAATTTCATCGTCCGCCATGATCGCACCTTTGTACGCCATGAAGTGCTTAAAGCTGTTGACACCGTGCTCTTGCACCAAAGTCCCCATGTCTTGGTGCACCGAATCATCCCACCATGTCACAGCGACATGAAACGCGTAGTCCGAAACAGACTTCTGGGCCCATTCGCGCCATTGGTGAAAGGCGCTCAGCAACGATGTCTGCGGCGCTGGAATCACGAAATCAATAATGCAGGTTGTGCCTCCAGCCAGGCCCGCTGCAGTGCCGGTATAAAAATCCTCGCTGGCAACCGTCCCCATGAACGGTAGCTGCATGTGCGTATGGGGATCTATCCCCCCTGGCATCACGAACTGGCCGCCGGCGTCTACAACCTCGACACCCGTGGGGGTGTCGAGGTCAAGACCAACCTGGGCGATCGTGCCATCCTCGCAGTAAACATCTGCCTTGAAGCTTTGCTCCGCTGTTACAACGGTACCACCTTTAATGATGACGCCCATTGTCAGATCTCCCTGGTTTTACTGTATCAACCCGGCTAAAACGCCGCGTCCCAAATTGCATGACTCCAGGCTCCAAAAGGCGCCTTGGAAATCACAGGATCAGAACCACCGCTCATTAAAGTTGCAACGGTACGCTCGTAGTCGGCCTCATCCAATTTGCCGCCACCTGCAGTGAGTTTGTTGATTTCACCCATCATGCGGCGCTGGTGATTTTCGGTCTGAGCGCCGGTTTCGTCGTTTTCAAGCACGATGTCCGCAGCCGCATCCGAGTTTTCTCTTGCCCAGGCCCAGCCCTTCATCGAGGCGCGCACAAAACGAGCCATTTTGTCGACAAAGGCCGGATCGGCCAGATTCTTTTCAAGAACATAGAGTCCATCTTCCAGTGTCGCAACGCCCTGATCTTCATATTTGAAGGTCACCAGTTCGTCTGACCCCAAGCCGGCATCAATGATCTGCCAGTACTCGTTGTAAGTCATGGTTGAGACGCAGTCCGCCTGCTTTTGCAGAATCGGGTCAACATTAAACCCTTGCTTAAGCACCGTCACGCCGCCACTGCTGCCATCAGTTGGAATATTTAGCCGCCCCATCCAGCTCAGGAAGGGGTACTCATTCCCATAAAACCAAACACCCAAAGTACGGCCTGGAAAATCCTGTGGCGTCTTTACGCCGCTATCCTTGCGGCAAGTCAGCATCATCCCGGAGCGTTTGAAAGGTTGGGCGATATTCACCAATGGCAAGCCTTTTTCCCGTGAAGCCAACGCTGACGGCATCCAATCGATAATGACATCTGCACCGCCACCCGCAATCACCTGCGGCGGAGCCACGTCAGGCCCACCTGGTTTGATCGTCACGTCGAGATTTTCATCCGTATAAAAGCCCTTATCTTTTGCGACAAAATACCCTGCGAACTGGGCCTGGGTAACCCACTTCAACTGCAAGGTCACCTGGTCAGCTGCGATTGCGGACACGCTCACCAACCCTAAAGCTAGAGTCGCTACAAGGGTGCTAATTTTTCTTTTCATAGTGAATACTCCTTCGGTAGTTTAAAAGTGCCCTGTTACAGGCGTTTTGCGGACAGTTGACGAAAAGACGGATGCCAGAAGGTTGCCCGTCTTTCCACAACAGCCAGTAAACCATAAAACAACGATCCAGACACCGCTGATAGCGCTATCGATGCCCAGACCATCTCCATGTTCATTCTGCCAGCCTCGGTCGAGATACGAAACCCGATACCAACAATTGGGGTACCAAAAAATTCAGCCACAATCGCGCCAATCAAAGCCAGCGCCGAGTTTATTTTAAGCGCGTTAAAAATGAACGGTAGCGCATTGGGCAATCGCACCCGGGTAAATGTTTGCCAGTGGCTCGCACCGATCGAGCGCATCAGGTCGAGTTCTATTGCGCTCGATCCACCGAGCCCTGCAACTGTATTTACCAGCATTGGGAAAAAAGTCATGATGACAACCACCGCTGCCTTGGACTGCCAGTCAAATCCAAACCACATGACCATGATCGGGGCAATGCCAACAATAGGAATCGCGCTGACCAGGTTTCCAACAGGCAACAAACCGCGACGCAGAAATGGCACCCGATCTGCCCATAGTGCAATTGCGAAACCCGCAAGATTGCCCATAACAAACCCTGGAAGCACGGCTCGAATTATCGTCTGGCGAAAGTCTGCCGCAAGTACGCCGAGCGACGAGGCAATTGCCTCTCCTACCAGACTGGGGGGAGGTAAGAGTACCCGGGGGATGCCCAGTCCAACGGTAATAAGCTCCCATAGTACGATCAGCCAGACTCCAAAAAGACCCGGTACCAGAAATTGATACAGGAACGCGCCGACTCCCGGGGTTGGAGTAATGGCGGCAAACCGACTCATAGTGGTCCAAATGGCAAGAGCCAACGCAATGACAAAACACCAGTAGCCACCACTGACCTGCCCCATGACGGATTCGGTGTGGGCCAGATTTACCGCCGCCCACAAAGCTACCAGCACAAACGCCAACGATATCGCACGGTTGGTTGATGAGCACTTTGTCGTCAGACCAGACACGCTCAAGGCGCCGGCTACGCAGCCCAGACCTACGAGTCCTATAGGCGTATCGATCCACGTAGCAGCCGAACTCAATTCCCCAAACAATCCGAGCACGATGAAAAGGGCGCCCGCCAATGAGGTGTTACTGATTCGAGTACTTGAAAAAATATTCACGCCCGCGCTACCTGGCCACCATCGAGCCGACGCAACATGGTCCGCTCACCCAGAGCTACGATAGAAACCAGTGTAGCTGAGACGACGGAAGCGGTGATCAACGCTGCCCAGATCATAGTGGTCTGGCCATAATACGAGCCTGTGAGCAGGCGCGCGCCGAGACCACCCTGCCCCCCCGTGGGCAATTCAGCAACAATAGCGCCCACGACACTCAATGCAATTGCCACCTTAAGAGACGCGAACAGAAACGGAATCGCTGAGGGCAGACGCAACTTGAAAAAAACCTGTGTACGACTCGCACAATAAGTATGCATCTGATCCAAAAGCATGGGTTCGGGTGATCGCAGTCCTTTTACCATTCCCACCACAACCGGGAAAAAACAAAGGTACATCGAGATGACCGACTTAGGGAAAAGACCGGTGATACCGACAGAACCCAGCACCACAATAATCATTGGTGCCAACGCAAGGATCGGCACTGTTTGTGAGGCAATGATCCACGGCATCAGACTTCGATCCAAAGTTGCTACGTAAACGATTCCAATCGCCAGTCCAATGCCCAGCGCCGTCGCCAGAACGAACCCGAGCAGTGCCGATGACAGTGTCACACCGGCGTGGTAGATCAAGCTTCGCTTGGAAGTGATTTTCTGATCCAAGACGGTCTTTTTGAGCTCGCGCGCAACCTGGTGAGGTGCGGGTAATACGGGTCGCTTCATGCTCCACGCATCTGCGGCCAACTGGGTGATATCCCACTGGACGCTGCGTTTGTTGTAGCGATCGATCAACTGACCACTGTTGAGGTACACCGCACCGGCATACCAGATAATCGTAAGGACAACGATAATTACCGACACGGGAAAAATCCGCCCCTGACTACGGGCTGCGTCATTCATCGTCGTAACTATGGCCCGCCTTGAGGCCTTGTCGAACTCGATGGGCCAGAGAAAGAAAATCGGGTGTCTCGCGTATATCAAGCGTTCGCTCGGAGGGTAAATTGCATTCAATCACATCCATCACACGCCCAGGCCTGGGGGACATCACCACGACCCGGCTCGAAAGGAATACCGCCTCGGGAATGGAGTGGGTAACAAAGACTACTGTCTTGCGCGTCTTGCGCCACAATTCAAGAAGCTGCTCGTTGAGGTGATCCCGTGTAATTTCGTCAAGCGCCCCAAATGGCTCATCCATTAACAACAACTGCGGCTCGACACTTAATGCCCGCGCAATGGAGACGCGCTGCTGCATTCCGCCGGATAATTGCCATGGGTACTTATTCTCAAAACCGCCCAAGTTAACAAGATCAAGATATTTCTTCGCCCGTGCTTGCTGCTGAGAGCGAGTCAATCCCATGATCTCAAGGGGCAGTACGACATTCTTTGTAACAGTTCGCCAGGGGTAAAGTGCGGGAGCCTGAAACACATAGCCATAGGAGCGATCCTGGCGGGCCTGATCCGGGCTCACGCCGTTCACCAGAATTTTTCCGCTGGAGTGTTTCTCCAGGTCAGCGATCACCCTCAGCAAGGTCGTCTTGCCACAGCCTGATGGTCCAATCAGTGATACGAATTCGCCTTCTCTAATCGCCAGATCAATGCCACTAAGCGCATGCACCGGTCCGTCGACAGTATCGAAGTCCAGGGACAACTGGTCAATTTGAACCACGGTATCAGAAGATGATGCGTTATCGCTCAACGGAAAAACTCCTTACACACTGCTTGCTTTCAAAGATTTTCAGCCTTTGTCAAAACAGCCTGGAGCATGACATTGGCGCCGGCTGTAGACCATTCAGGTTCAATATCCTCCACCTCGTTATGGCTAATGCCGTCAACACAGGGGATAAAAATCATCGATGTCGGTGCCGCGTGTGCAATAAAACAGGCGTCATGCCCGGCCCCGGTGACAATCTCGCGCGAGCTGTAACCACAAGTTTCGGCACCGGATTGAACTGCTGCGACACAAGCACTATCAAAGGGGACCGGGGCGTAATAAAAAATCTCCTCAAGCGAGTGTGCTACGCCGGCTTGGTCCGAAATTCTGGTGATGCCATCACGGATGGCCCTGCCCATCTCCAGCAAGACCGCATCATCCGGATGCCGAATGTCTATGGTCAAAAAGACCCGTCCCGGGATAACGTTACGCGAATTGGGGTGCACGTTGAGCATNCCCACCGTGGCACAAGCGAGCGGCGCATGGGTCAAGCCTACTTCATTCACCAGGCAGGTNACTCGTGCAGCACACAGTAANGCATCATGGCGCCGGTCCATTGGCGTTGGCCCCGCATGCGATTCTGTGCCGGTCAGTTCAAGTTCATACCAGCGTTGGCCTTGAGCATCGGTAACCACGCCAATGTCGGTGCCTTCTTCAACCAGTATGGGGCCCTGTTCGATGTGGGCTTCAAAATAGGCGTGCAGTGGACGNCCCATGGGCTCNTCTCCTGCGTAACCGATGCGTTCGAGTTCCTGCCCCATGGTTCGGCCCTCGGTATCCGCTCGCGCCAGGCCGTAATCGAGGTCATAGATTCCCGCGAACACGCCGGAGGCCACCATTGCGGGCGCAAAACGGCTGCCCTCCTCATTGGTCCAGCAGACCGCTTCCACCGGGTGGCGGGTCTGGATGTTCTGATCATTAAGAGTGCGTATAACCTCGAGCCCGGTCAAAACACCGTAAACCCCGTCAAAACGACCCCCTGTCGGCTGGGTATCAAGGTGACTGCCGACTGCAACCGACGGTAACTGTGGGTCAACGCCGTCGCGACGGGCAAAAATATTTCCCATCTGATCAACGGATATTGTGCAACCGGCCTCACGACACCAGCTCACGAAAAGATCGCGAGCCTGTCGATCAAGGTCGGTCAGAGCAAGTCGGCAACAACCCCCCTTCTCGGTTGCCCCAATTTTTGCCATCTCCATCAGCGAGTCCCACAAGCGCTCACCGTTAATCGCCAAAGCATCGTCGCGTGTCATTGGTCTCTTCCTTGTTAGTCTTCACCAGCACTCATGGTTAATAGTTGTCGTTTACTCACCTAATTCAGATCGGTCAAAATCCCGTAAGTTTCGGGCCGGCGGTCACGATAGAACTGCCAGGTATCTCTGACCTTCCGAACCATGTCCATATCGACCTCGTGGATCAGAAGCTCATCTTGATCGGCGCTGGCCTGCGCTTCGATCTGACCACGCGGGTTGACGAAATAGCTCGAGCCGTAAAACTCCCCGATATTCCAGGGAGCTTCGGTTCCCACTCTGTTAATTGCCGCAATAAAAACGCCGTTGGCGGCTGCCGAAGCCGGTTGCTCAAGTTCCCACAAGTACTGCGACAGCCCGGCCACTGTTGCGGATGGGTTGTAGATGATTTCAGCTCCTTTCAATGCCAAGGCGCGCCAGCCCTCAGGAAAATGACGGTCATAACAGATGTAAACGCCGATTTTGCCGTAGGCCGTGTTGAAAACCGGCCAGTCCGAGGCTCCAGGCTTGAAGAAAAATTTCTCCCAGAAGCCGGCAACATGAGGTAGATGGCTCTTGCGATATTTACCCATGTAGCTGCCATCGCATCGATTACCGCAGCCGTGTTGTAGTACACCCCAGTCATGGCTTCTTCATAAATCGGCACAATGATGACCATGTTGTACTTCTTGGCGTACTCGCACATCAAACGGGTGGTGTAGCCATCTGGAATCGCCTCTGCTGCAGCATACCAACGGGCATCCTGGCTTGGGCAAAAATAGGGCTGGGTAAACACTTCCTGAAAACAAAGCACCTGGACACCGGCTGCGCCCGCCTGGTCAATGAACGGGATGTGCGCTTCTAACATGGCATCACGAATCTCCTCGGGAGACGAATCCGTGCTCGCCTTCAGACTCATCTGGATGAGTCCGGATTTCAGTTTACTCATGTGCGCCCCCTTGTGATGTGATTGGCATGTTGTTTTTTGGGATTGATATCGCCGCTTGGCAAAGAAGTGGAAGTCGACCAAATTCGGCCTTGCTGATGCTTGTAACAGTTCTTTACCATTTGGTCAATTTATCGCAAAGGCTGCTTCTGACTTGACAGACCCAATCCACGAACCAGTGCCGCGACAACGCCTGGCGCGCCCTTTTCATACACCTCAGCGTCGTAATTCGCCGGTGAGATCACGGCTTCGATCTGGGCTTGAAAATCCGCATAGGTCTGGGTCACTGCCCAGATCATAAAGAAAGCATGCGCAGGGTCTATCGGAGCCATTCGGCCCTCTTGCTGCCAAGAGTGAAAGATAGCCCCTTTTTGTGTCACCCAGTCCCGCAAACGCCCTTTAAGATGCTCCCCAATCACTGGCGCTCCACCGATAACCTCGATCGCAAAAAGGCGCGACGCTTCAGGATAATTTCTGGACAGATCNAGTTTGCGGCGAATGTACTGGCTCATTGCATCACACGGATCATCATCTGCCGAGATATCTCCCAGCGCCTCCAGCCACAATGACAGCACTTGTTCGATAACAACCCGATACAGATTCTTCTTGGTCTTGTAGTAATAAAGGACATTGCCTTTGGGNAAACCGGCNCGCTGGGCNATCTCTTCTACACGNGCGCCGTCGTAGCCCTTTTGGGAAAACACACCGGTCGCGGCACGGATGATCTTCTCTCGCTGNCGAAAACCAACGCTTCGGGGTTCGGCACCTGAGGCTTTAAGTGGTGGAGTCGNTTTGTCTATCTGACTGATGCGGGCCATAAGGCGATCGATTGTGGCTCACTTTTGACCGAATGGTCAACTTTCGGTCCGCCACACGACCTAAACTCTTTTGAACAATCATCGGGATACCTGGTGCCCCTCCGAGCGCAATCTAACGGCCGAGTGAACCATCAGCACCACAACAACGACGCTGCCCCCAGCAATGGTCCGCCACCCAGGGTTCTCCCCGATTACCCACCAAACCCACAACGGGCCCAACACAGCCTCCAGCAAGCTGATCATCGCTACCTCAGGCGCCGGCAAATAGCGTGGGCCCAAAGTCATCAAAACCAACGCCAACGGCAGCACNACCAGCCCTGCAAGAACAAGCGACGCCCATTGGACCGAATCCATCACTGGAAATTTCGCAAACATCAATGCGACCACAGCTGTCAGAAGTAAGCCGATTCCCGCCGCAGGGACCATGTTAATTTCGCGATGTCCGCGAAGGATTGTGTACAACAGCGCCAGCATGACCGCGTTCAGCAATGCCAACGAGTCACCGAACCACTGGATGCTGTCCAAACTTCCACTGGCGACAACCATCAGCCCTAGCGCCGCCCCCACAATGGCCCAACGTGTGGCACTCGAGATCCCTTCATTAAAGATCATTTTTGACAACACCGCAGCAATGAGTGGCGTGCAGGCAAATATCACCAACACATTAGCAACGCTGGTGTAAGAAAAAGCTGCGTAAAACGCTATCGAGCACGCTGCTTGCAAAAAGCAGACCAGCGCACCCCAGCGACCCAAGTGACGAACAGCACCGAAGAATTCGCTTCGCGCGTACAGCGCAAAGCCCAAAAGAATCACGGTGCCGCCCAGCAGGCCCCGGCCGAAAGCCAGCGTAAACGAATCAACGTCTGTCAGGCGAATCAACAGTGCGTCTGGGGTGAATGCCAGGGCCCCGCCAAGGGTTAACCAGAAACCCTTTCGATGTTCTCCACTCATGCTCTACCCTTATTGTCTAAGCCCTGATCCACGCCTTTTAAGAAACGCCCTGGAGTGTACTTTTCAATCCGCTCAATGTTCNTGATCGTAGATAAACGCCTCAATTGCCTCGGGCGGCACTGGGCCTGCCTGTACTGCTTTCAAGCCTCCCCCTGGCGCATAAATGAGGAATGTCGGCGTCCCTTTAAAAGACTGGCCCGTTTGATTAGAAAAAAAACGCACCACGTCTCCAGGCTCTCCAAGTAGATTAGGGAAGTTCACGTCGCGCTCCTCAATGAATGCCCATGCATCAAGTGCCCCATCGACACCATCGAGCGAGATACCCAGAACTTTCAGGCGTCCGTCCCGATGCCGCTCGTGCAAATCCGCCTGCCCTTGCATCTCCTTGGCACAAACGGGGCAGCTGTACGACCAGATCATCACCACCAACCACCGATCGGCAGGAAGCACATCGGAAAAACTGACAGGTTGCCCGTCAAAATCAGAAAACCCCTCTGTCGTGGCTGCCGATGAAGGCGCCATTGCCACCCCAAGCATTAACACAGCGCCGATCAGCCACTTAACATAGTATGTTTTCAAATCTCCCTCCGCGGACCAGTCGCGTTATTTCCGTAACTGACCAAAAGCACTCCGCCGACCACAAGAACCATCCCAAGCGCCGATTTATAGCTAAAGGTTTCGCCAAATAGCGGCCAGGCGATCAGCGCCGTGACCGGCGGCACCAGAAAAAATAAGCTCGCCACCCGGGTTGCTGCCTGATGACGCACCAACGTCCAAAGGAGGGTCATAGCCCCCAGCGACAAAACGACGACCAACCAGGCGAGGGCAAACACAAACTCCCCGCTCCATTGTACGTTTTGAGTATCAAACACGAAGGACGCGATACCCATCATCAGCGCCGCTGCCAGAAATTGTAAAAAAGAGCCACTCAAAAGATTCATCTCGCTGCAAAACCGCTTCTGGTACAAAGTACCCACACTCATTCCGGTCACTGCTACGACACATAGGATGACTCCAATCACCGAGCTATCAAACAATCCAAGATAGCGCGAGGAAACCAGTGCAACCCCTACGGTCCCGAGAAAAAACCCGACCCATTGGCGTGCTCGGACCGGCTCTAAAAGCATTGGACCCGCCAGCACTGCTGTCAGCATCGGCTGCAGGCCGACAATCAGCGCACTGTCTCCAGCAGATACCCCAAGACTGATGCCAAGGTAGATTCCACCCAGGTACACGCCATGAACCAGTACCCCTACTGTCATGATATGCATGGCATTTTTCCAGGTGCCGGGGCCCTCGGCGCCGGTGAACCAGGTGATCGCCCCCAGGATTAAACAAACCAGGGCGAATCGCAACGCTAAGAACGTCGCCGGCTCTGCGTACGGTAAACCGAGTTTTGCGCCGATGAAACCGGTACTCCACAAGACCACAAACACCGCCGGAGCGGCGGCAAATAGAAGCGATGAGCCGGTTAGTCTTTGCGTTATCATTAGCTGATCAGCGTTAAGCAAAGANGCGTAGTCTATGAGATTAGGGCTAGGCCCACCTACTCCAATTTCGACTTGAAATCCAGAGGTTCAACCCTATTTAGATGTTGGTTTGAATTACAGAATCTAATCTATTGAAATGAGCGACAACCCTTTTGTCACGGTGGTAACCCAGGAGAGTTTCCCAACCGAGGTAACTCAACGTTCGGCGGCCGTGCCTGTGCTGGTAGATTTTTGGGCCGACTGGTGTGCGCCGTGCAAGATGCTTGCACCCGTTCTCGAAAAACTTGCTCTCGAATACGAAGGCAAATTTTTGATGGCCAAAATTGACACCGAGGTNGAACGCGATCTGGCCGCTCAATTTGCTGTACGCAGCCTACCTACGGTGAAAGTATTTCGCCACGGTGCGCCCGTTGACGAATTCATGGGCGCGCTACCGGAAAGCGCGGTACGAGAAGTGATTGAGCGCCATATTGAACGGCCTGCCGATCTCGATATAGCCAAAGCAGCGGACCTGGCCGACAGTGGTAATGCCGAGGCCGCTCTCACACTGCTTAAAGAGTCTTTAACTAATGATCCGGAGCATGGCCCGCTACGGGTCGCCCTCGCCCAGCAGCAATTAAATGCTAAAGACGCCCAGGGAGCCTTAGAGACCCTGAAAGAACTGCCTCTTGTGGCAAAGCAGGAAGAGGAAGCCAAGATATTGCAAGCTCGGATCGAACTGGCCCTTAGTGCCGATGAAACAGGCGATACCGACGAATTAGCCCAGAGGGTCGCCCAGAATCCCAATGACCTGTCTGCACGTAACCGCTTGGCCGCCGGCCTCTTTCATCAGCCCGGACAGGTAGAGGCCGCAATGACCCAATTGCTCGAAGTGATCAAGCGTGGCCGGGGCACTAGCGAAGCCGACCAGGCTCGCCAGACCCTGCTACAAATATTCGCCAGCCTGGGTAACCAGGACGAGCGGGTCGGCCGTTACCGTCGAGTGTTGGCGCAGGCATTGAATTGACCCCAATGTCCGTGCCACAAGGGTCAACCGCGTGGATGGTGCGTGCCGTGTAGCGACTGCAATCTTGCCCGGGCGACATGGGTATAGATCTGAGTTGTCGAAAGATCTGTGTGTCCTAGCAGCATCTGCACGCTGCGTAAATCGGCGCCATGGTTCAATAGATGGGTTGCGAAAGCATGCCGCAACGAATGCGGTGAGAATTCTGCACCAATGCCCGCTTGCTGGGCATAACGCTTGATCAGCTGCCAAAATGCCTGGCGAGTCATTGGCCCTCCGCGACGTGTCACAAAAACGGCATCGGTCAATTGCGCCTTAAGGAGGTCTGAGCGAGCCTGTCCGAGGTATTCGCGCAGACTCTCAGACGCCTCTTCCCCTAATGGCACGATCCGCTCTCGCCCGCCCTTTCCTACCACCCTGACCAGTCCGGTAGTCAGATCAAGCTCGTTGAGTGTCAGGCCTACCAACTCGGATACGCGTAAACCACTGGCATACATGGTTTCCAGCATGGCGCGATCTCGACTCCCCAGGGCGGTATCCCTGGGAGGCGTTGACAATAGTTTTTCAACGCCTTGTTCGCTTATATTTTTTGGAAGGGGTCGGCCGATAACAGGAGAGCGGACATCGGCTGTTGGGTCTGCCTGAGTACGGCCTTGAATCAAAAGATAGCGGTAAAAACGGCGCAGAGTCGATAAGTGCCTCGCGGAGGATCTCGGGCTCAGCCCCGAGCGCACATTAGCTGCGAGGTAGGCCAACAAATCCGCACGGGTTACCTGCTCAAGGGTCAGCCCTTTTTTTGCCAGCCAGATTTGAAAAGCAAGAAGGTCTGTCCGGTAGGCCGCCAACGTATTGGCGCTGAGCCCCGATTCGAGCCAGATTCCATCAAGAAACTGATCCAGTAGTTGCGTATCGGGGGAGCCCACACTCAGTTACCTTCTTGAGCGCGTATACGACCCAACTGCAGTTGGGCGAGTCGGTATCGCAACTTGGCCTGCAATTTCGGGTCGGTCGTGTCGCCCAGAAGTCGATGATAGATCACGCCGGCATCATCATACAAAGCGCCAGATTCCAATTCCTGGCCGGCCCGATACAGTGCACTTCGGCTCCAAGGGTCAGTGGTTGCACCAGCCCAAAAGGCCGATTCAACAAAATAGGCCGCGCTACGTACATGGTCACCCAACTCGGCCCACGACTGCGCAACCCAATACAGCAGCTCGCGTTTCTGGCCATGAGTCTGAACCAGAGGTGTCACCACTTCAAAGAGCTCCAATGCGAGGCGATGTTTCCCCAGAAATTGCAGGTCAAACATCACTTGCATCACCTGATCAAGACTCGCGGGCGCCATTGCCTGAAGTTGGGCGAGCCAAACCTTCAGCTCGGCGGCTCCAGCGCCTGCGTTACCCCCCAGGATTTGAAGCCGTGCCGAGCGTAAAACCCAGGCCCCGTGATTTACCCCCTGCGGCGGCCCCGTAATCATCGATTGCAGATCCGCCGCACGCCCAAAATCGGACTCGGCCAACGCCTGATCGACCAGCAGTAGCAAGGTCTCATCTTCTAAATCCGAATAACGCCCAAGTAACCCGTTCTCGCCATAAAACGTACCAAGCAATCCCGGGTATCCCTCATCCAGCAACTGATGTACCAACCATGAATGGGCCAGTTGTTGCTCGCGCCGTGGCAGAGCCAGTGTTAATAGATAAACGCAAAGAGATCTTGCCTCGAGGGCGTCAAGATCAGCGCCAGTGGCAAGCGCTTTCCACGCGGTAATTGCCTGGTCGTCCAGCAAGGAAAGGTCCTTAAGAACGGTTTGGCCAAGCGCCCGGTAGGACTTGATGAGCGAGTCACTATCTTGCTTTGCCAAAAGCGGATCTGCTTTGGCCTTGTGCAATAACAGATACTCAATCGCACCAACACGCAATCGCGCATAGCCCACTTCAGATGCGACTTCTGCCAACATCGCCTGCCGGGTAGATTCGAGCCGGACAAGTTCTGCCGGAATGAGCACAGCGCCAAGCCGTGTCAGGGCGAGATCGATAGGTAAAGCGCCGCTGCGCCATTCGGCATAGGCTCGCCACAGCTGTGCCTCATAGGATTCGGCCCCAATCAGCTGGAAAACAGCGTCCTTCGGGCGATGCCCCGCTAAGGCAATGCGTGCCCTCAGTAATTGCCAGGCAGTTTCATCAGGGGCATATTCCACCTGGTAGCGCTGCGCTGCGATCTCGGCATCAGCTACGAGTCCTTGGGCAATATAAGCCTTGATGATATTGCGCCGTATTTCCTGAACTGCACCAGGGTCGAATTGACCTTCAGCCAGAAGGGTCCGGGAAACGGCTTCAGCACGACTCCCTTTCGCCGTCATCAATAAAGCACTACTGAGTCTGAGCCCTACTTCAAGAAACTGAGAGCCGCGCTGCTCCTTAAACCGCTGAGTCAGTTCGGCGGTCAGTAGGTCCCAGCGACCCTGCTCTTCGAGAAGCACCCAGCGCTCACGCGCCCGCGTCAGCATCGCCTCTTCATCCGTCGCCGGCAAAGAGCCCAGCACGCTCAACGCCAACTGCCCCAAGCCGTGGTCCTTAAAACCGTGAATAGATGCGCTATCCAGTGCGAGCGAAAAAGGAGTTAAGGCGAGACCGGGTTCCTGTACCCAGGGGGCAGACTCTATTAAGGGAGATGCAGAACGATGCGCTTCAATCTCGGTTTGAAATTGAACATTAAGATCAAGGCCGCCAATTGGTGCAGGCCGAGCGGTGAAAAGCGGTGCCGGGCCCTCTTGGCCAAAGGCGACAGCGCCGGTAATAAGGGAAATGCCGCCCACCAAGGCGGATACCATGGCTACAATTACAGCAACGTCAAGCCGGTAGCCGCGCGATGCAGCGCCTGCCATGTGGTGGCTTGCGGGTCTCATCCCACCTGGCAACTGGAAGATTATTGGGGTCGAAACACCGCCAATCACCGGGGCCCGCTTACCGCGGTCAGGAAATTTTCTCGCGAATCCGTGCTGATTTCCCGGTGCGGCCACGCAGGTAGTACAGTTTTGCCCGTCGGACTGCGCCGCGTCGGCGGACCTCAATGCTGGCCACTAACGGGCTGTGTGTCTGGAAAACCCGTTCGACTCCTTCACCGTAAGAAATTTTACGTACGGTGAATGATGAATTCAGGCCGCGATTCTTGCGGGCAATAACCACGCCCTCGAATGCCTGAAGGCGCTCTCGGGCGCCCTCCTTCACCTTGACTTGGACACGGACAGTGTCACCTGGGCGAAACTCCGGCAGGTCTGTTTTAACCTGCTCGCTTTCCAACTGCTCAATGATGTTCGTCATCTGGAACTCTCCTATTTTTCGTATTGCTGCCTGAACGACTCCAGTAATGAGCGCTCTTCGTCGTTCAACTCTCTTTGCGCCAACAGATCTGGCCGTCTCAGCCATGTCTGACCCAAGGCCTGTTTTAATCGCCAACGCCGAATTTCTTCATGGTTTCCCGTCAGTAACGGGGCCGGTACCTCTACATCTTCAAACATTTCAGGCCGCGTGTACTGCGGCCAATCCAATAACCCTGCGCTGAATGATTCGGTCTTAACCGAATCATCGTTACCCAGCACACCAGGCAGGTATCTTACCAGTGCTTCAATCAGCACCATCGCTGGCAGTTCTCCACCCGCCAGCACATAATCGCCGATGGATAACTCCTCATCCACCTCGCGCTCCAGCAAACGCTGGTCAACCCCCTCATAACGCCCCGCCAACAGCACCAGAGCAGGCTCTGTCGCGAGGGCCCGCACCCGTTCCTGGGTCAACCGAGACCCGCTGGGGCTNAGGTAGATCACCTTACCCCCAGCGGCAGAGC
>JGI26249J51723_1000309_pt1 | contig 17165 bp, 20 predicted proteins | sample SaaInlV_135m_DNA_FD_51723 | JGI IMG/M metagenome (IMG submission 51723) | reverse complement strand
TTTTTTTGTAGTATGTTTTACAAGAGTTACCACAATCTTGGCATGCGCTTTGGAATCCAATAAAAACGTCGAACCCAATTCGCCCCCATGGGGTGAAAGATTATATATGAAAATGACTAACGATTTGAATTTTTCAAAATTCTCTGCTTTTCTCTGTTCCAGTCCCTTTGCTTAACATCTTCTCTTTGATCAAAGGTTTTTTTACCCTTGCCTATCGCAATATCGCATTTAATCTTATTTTCTTTCCAGTACATTGATGTTAGAACACACGTAAGTCCTTGCTGGCTAATGGCTTCAAGTATGCTATTTATTTCTCTTTTGTTAAGCAGAAGCTTTCTGGATCTAGTTGGATCTATGCTCTCATTTTTAAGTGATGCAGGAGGATCAATTTTTAGCCCAATCACCCATGCTTCATTATTTTTTAAAGTCACATAAGAATCTTTGACATCAACTTTACCATTGCGCAAACCTTTAACTTCCCAACCCTCCAGCACTAAACCGGCTTGATATTTGTCCGTCAAGTGATAGTTTCTTGAGGCATTTTTATTCTTGACGATGATATTATTATTTTTAGCATTCATAATGAGTTTCATAATTATGAATCTGTTCTAACTATTTGCAAATTTTGAGGCAATTTATGCAAGAAACAAAAGTAACTTTAATGTATTGGGGATTAAGCTTATTTGTTTTTCTTGCTCTGATTCCTTGGATCTTAAGCCCAACACCAGCCTTACAATCAATTCAAGCAATGGCAGTATATGGGAGTATTGTTTTGGCATTTTTAGGTGGAAGTGTTTGGGGATGGGAGAGCAAGCCTCCTAAAAATAAAAATCTTTGGAATGCAATTGGATTTTCGTTATTAGCCTTAGGAGTAGCACTATTATCAGTTTCACATCTCTCCATGAGCCTTATTTTTCTTGCAGCCTCCCTTCAACTTTTTTTGAAGTATGAGAAAGAAAATAGTGAATATTTTCAAGTAAATATTAAATATGCAAATGCAAGAAATTTAATTACAAACTTGGTTACAATATGCTGCATAACTTCATTGGCATTTATATTTAACCCTTACACCTAAATTCTTTATGAGCACTAACACTTCAACAAAAATAAATAATACTGTGTCCTGGGTAGGCAAGTGGACTTTTGTATTGGCTGCTGCAGGCTCTGCAGTTGGTTTAGGGAATATTTGGGGCTTTCCTTACAAAGCAGGAACCGAAGGGGGAGGAGCCTTTGTTTTAATATACTTATTATGTATCTTGGCTGTTGGCCTACCAATTATGATGGCTGAAATTATGATTGGCAGGCGGGCTAGAAAGAGTCCAGTCAATGCAATGAAAACAGCAGCTATAGATTCTGGACAAACCTCTAAGTGGCAAGCTGTAGGTTGGGGCGGTCTGGTTTCAGGGATTTTGATCCTTTCGTTTTACAGTGTAATAGCAGGAATATGCTTGAACTATATTATTATTTCTGCTTCTCCGACTCCGGGAATTTCCTCTCTCGATCAATTTAATTTAGTTACATCTTCTGCTCCAAGACTGATGTTTTGGCACACAATTTTTATTGGCCTCAATATTTTTATTATTTCTGCAGGCGTGATTGGCGGAATTGAAAGAATGGTGCGTTTATTAATGCCCATGTTATTTATTTTAATGATGGTGATGGTAATCAATGCGATGATCAATGGTGATTTTGCAAGAGGCTTAAGTTTTTTATTTGCTCCAGATTTTTCTCAAGTTGATGCTACAACCTTTTTAAGAGCTATGGGCCAAGCATTCTTTAGCTTGAGTTTAGGCATGGGTTCTATTATGTGTTACGGCTCATATATGCCTCAAGAAGAAAATATTTTTAAAACATCACTGACGGTCGCCGGTCTAGACACATTAATTGCTTTATTGGCTGGACTGGCTATTTTCCCAATAATTTTTGCTTACGGTTTAGAGCCTGGCGCAGGGCCAGGGCTAGTTTTTGTTAGCTTGCTATCAGCGTTTGTCGATATGCCTTTAGGGAATATTGTTGGACCCGCTTTCTTTGCATTGCTTTCAATTGCTGCATTAAGTAGTGCTATTTCTCTATTAGAGCCTAGCGTTGCATATTTTGAGGAAGAGAAAATTGTTTCACGTTTCTCAGCGGCACTAATTTTAGGGTTATTGGCATGGGTTATTGGCATTGGCAGTGTGCTCAGCTTTAACGAATGGTCTGATGTGTCTTTTATAGGAAATCTTAATTTCTTAGATTCCATGGACTATTTAGCTAATCAATTCCTAATGCCTATTGGAGGAATGATGGTAGCAATTTTTGCAGGGTGGTTTTTAAAACCAAACCTCGCACTTAACGAATTTTCTGGGATGCAGCTTAGTATTTTTAAACTTTGGAGATTTTTTATTAGATTCATTTCTCCGGTATTGGTTGCTTCAGTTTTTGTTTATCAACTTATTAGCTAAGAATGTCTCGGACTTTTAAAAGATCCAAAATATTTAATGCCGATTCAAAAAAAATACTTTTTTTAATTAATAATTTTGAAGCATACCAAGATTTTCTTCCAGGGTGCTTGGAGTCCTCAGAATTGCCATGCCAAGAAGACGGATCGGCTTCAGGTAGGCTCGTTTTTTCCATTCTTAATAAAACTTATGAATTCAAATCTCTTAACAGAACAGAAGATTTAGTGGTCAATATCATTCAATCAGAAGGACCATTTATAAATTTTAATGCCTCATGGAAACTCGAGCCAATTAACTCACAAGACACAAAAGTTAATTTTGAGGCCACATTCAGCCTTCCATTCTTCCTTAAAATTTTTGCACAACAGAGTTTGATTGACCAACTGGGTCTAAAGTTTATTGCTGCATTTGAAGATCAGTTAAAGAGATGAAAATTTATTTTTCTGCTCAAAGGCAAAGCAACTCAATTTTTTTAGAGCTTGATGTATCAGAAAGTATTACTGCTCAAGAAGTCTTGGAGTTAAATCAAGTTCACAAACTTCTCAATGCTGATGATGACTTTTTAAAAATTGGAGTTAATGGTGAGGAGCTCGATGGAAAATATAAAGCTCTACCTGTTAACTATAGGATGTCAGAAGGGGAAAGGTTAGAGGTTTATAGATTGCTGCACCAAGACCCAAAGGAGAGAAGAAAAAATAAAGCCAACCAAAAAAAAGAATCTTAGCTATTGCCCATACTTTCTTCTTCTAAAATCCAGCTTTCTAGTTTTTCGCTAGAATCAAATTTAAGAGTTAACTTTTTTTCACCTACAACAATATCTCCAACTTTAACCGAGTAGAAGTAATCCCATCTCATTGGATGAATTGGGCTATTTAGCAAAGGGGTGCCTAGCAGATACTGGACTTGATCTTTGGTAAGACCTTTCACCAGCTGCTCAACATCTTTATCTTCAATAATATTGCCTTGTAAAACTGCAACTTTAAATGGCGACAGTGCAGAACAGCCTGAAGCCCCGCTAAGAGATAAAATAATGATTAAAAAGGCTTTAGTTAATTGCTTCATGAGATGATTTGATTATACTTTGAAAGAGGATACATCGAAAAGTTCATGAGTAAAGAAAATACTGAATTAAAAAAAGCTGGTTTAAAGGCAACCCTCCCACGAATAAGAATTTTGGAGGCTTTAGAGTCCAGTTCCAATCGTCATTTAAGTGCTGAGGATATATATAAACAGTTAATTACTTCTGGTGAAGATGTAGGTTTGGCAACTGTTTATCGAGTTCTTACTCAATTTGAATCAGCTGGAATTGTAATGCGGCATAATTTTGAAGAAGGGCATGCCGTTTATGAAATAACCCCTGATGATCATCACGACCATATGGTTTGCCTCGAAACTGGCAAGGTCATTGAATTTCATGATGAGCTTATAGAAAAGCGCCAGGAAGCCATCGCCAAAGAAATGGGCTATGAGATTGTTGACCACAGCATGGTTTTGTACGTTAAGCCCAAAAAATAAATTATCTTTTAGCCCTTGAACTCAATAAGAGTCATCCCAATATAATCTTGTATTGAGGGGAAAGATGGCAAAAAAACAAAAAACAAAAAATCAGCCTAAAATAGACATCGAATCTGTTGATGAAGAATCTTCTGAGCGGGAGGAGCTGTTAGCTGATGAAGCCGAAGATACTTCAGTCAGCGAAGAAGAAAACCTAGAGGATCCTGAAGAAAAGGTTAAAACCCTTGAAGAAGCATTGCTTAGATCTAGAGCAGAGCTTGATAACGCATTTAAAAGAAACATTGTTGATGTTGAAAAAGCGCACAAATATGGGGTTGAGAGGTTGTTAAATGAGCTTCTGCCAGTGGTTGATAATCTTGAGCATGCAATGAATAATTTTTCTGAAGATTCTGCTCAGGAAGATAGAGAAGGCGTAGAGCTTACGTTAAAGTCTTTCGAATCTGCCCTTGATAAATTTGGTATTAGACCCATCTATCCAACTAATGAACAATTTGATCCAATTAAACATGAGGCAGTGATGACCTCGAAGGATCCAGATAAAGAAAATAATGAAATTGAAAATATATTTCAAAGAGGTTGGGAACTTCATGAGCGTGTCGTAAGGCCTGCAAGAGTTTCAGTTATTAAAAATTAGGAAAAATTATGTCAAAAATTATAGGAATTGATTTAGGAACAACAAATAGTTGCTTGGCAGTTGTCGAAGGACAACAGCCAAAAGTAATTGAAAATGCCGAGGGGGGAAGGACGACCCCTTCAGTTATTGGGTACGCTGATGATAATGAAGTGTTGGTGGGAGCACCTGCTAAAAGGCAGGCTGTTACAAACCCAGAAAAAACCTTATATGCAATCAAAAGGTTAATAGGAAGAAGATTTGGTGATGATGTTGTGAAAAAAGATATGGACATGGTGCCATATGAAATCATTGAAGCAGATAATGGAGATGCCTGGGTTAAGGTTGATGATAAAAAACTAGCTCCACCTCAAATTTCAGCAGAAGTCTTAAAAAAACTTAAGAAAACAGCTGAGGAATATCTAGGTCATGAAGTTAGTGAAGCTGTTATCACAGTTCCAGCATANTTTAATGACTCTCAGAGACAGGCTACAAAGGATGCAGGAAAGATTGCAGGTCTTGAAGTCAAACGAATAATTAATGAGCCCACAGCAGCAGCTCTTGCATATGGCCTTGATAAGCATAAGGGTGACTCGGTTATTGCAGTTTATGATCTTGGCGGAGGTACTTTTGATATTTCCATTATTGAGATCTCAGAGGTAGATGGAGAGCATCAATTCGAAGTGCTATCAACCAATGGCGATACTTTCTTGGGTGGAGAAGACTTTGACCTAAAACTAATCGATTACTTTGTTGATGAATTTAAGCAAGAATCAGGCTTCGATTTGAAAAGTGACCCTATGGCGCTACAGAGATTAAAAGAAGCTGCAGAAAAAGCAAAAATTGAACTCTCTTCCTCGGATCAAACTGAAATTAACCTCCCTTACATTACTGCAGACAGTTCGGGTCCTAAGCATTTTGTTCACAAAATCACTAGAGCAAAATTAGAATCCTTGGTAGAAGATTTGGTAGATCGCAGTCTTGCTCCTCTTAAGTTAGCTTTGGAAGATGCAAAGTTAGCTATTGGCGATATTGATGAAATTCTATTGGTTGGTGGGCAGACAAGGATGCCAATGGTCCAGCAAAAAGTGAAAGAATTTTTTGGCAAAGAGCCAAGAAAAGATTTAAACCCTGACGAGGCTGTAGCCGTTGGTGCAGCGATCCAAGGATCAGTCCTTTCTGGTGATACAAAAGATGTTCTGTTACTTGATGTAACACCTTTAACTCTTGGAATTGAAACTTTGGGAGGTATTGCAACCCCACTCATTGAAAAAAATACAACAATTCCAACGCAAAAATCTCAAGTCTTTTCTACTGCCGAAGATAATCAATCAGCTGTAACAGTTCACGTCATTCAAGGTGAGAGAAAACAGGCTGCTCAAAACAAATCTTTAGGTCAATTTAATTTGGCTGATATTCCTCCAGCTGCAAGAGGCACTCCTCAGATTGAGGTTTCTTTTGATTTGGACGCTAATGGCATTCTTAATGTTGCAGCCAAAGATAAGAATACTGGCAAGGAACAGTCCATTGTTATTAAAGCATCAAGCGGATTATCTGACGATGATATTGAAAAAATGGTGAAGGATGCTGAAGCAAATGCCGAAGATGATAAAAAATTTGAAAGCCTAGTTCAGGCTAAAAATAACGCAGATATGCTTGTCCATGCCACTAGAAAATCTATGTCAGAGGCTGAAGATAAAATTACAGATGAAGAAAAGCAATCTGTTGAAGCGGAGACAGTTAAGCTTGAAGAGGCAATTAAGCAAGACAGTTTAGAAGCCATTGAAGAAGCAACAAAAGGGTTGAATGAAGTCTTGACTCCATTAACTCAAAAACTATACCCTCAAGCAGACGAAGGTCAGCCAGCTGAGCCTACAGAGGAGAGTTCCAGTGATGAGAATACTGTGGATGCTGAATTTGAAGAAGTTAAAGAAGAAGACAAGTAACCAATGTCACAGAGAGACTATTATGAAGTCTTAGGAGTCTCTCGAAGTGCTTCGAATACCGAGTTAAAGAAAGCATTTAAAAAGCTCGCAATGAAATATCACCCGGATAGAAATCCAGATGATCCTGCTGCTGACGAAAAATTTAAAGAAGCTGCTGAGGCCTACGAAATACTTTCTGATGCAGAAAAAAAATCAGCTTATGATCAATTTGGCCATGCAGGAGTTCAAGGCATGGGCGGTGGCTCTGGCGCTGGCTTCCAAGACTTTAACTTTGGAGATATATTCGGAGATATATTCGGAGATGTATTTGGCGGTCGTGGCTCTTCATCAAGGTCAGCTAGAGGGCAAGACCTTCAATATAATCTTGAATTATCCCTTAAAGAAGCCATTCTAGGGATTAAGAAAACTATCAAAATTCCAGTTGATAAATCTTGTGAAGATTGTTCTGGGTCTGGTGCCAAGCCCGGATCTTCTCCAAGCCCGGATCTTCTCCAGTAACTTGTAATCAATGCAATGGTGTTGGCCAAGTTCGCATGCAGCAAGGCTTTTTTTCAGTGCAGCAGCCCTGTAATGCTTGTAGAGGTGAGGGCAGAATTATTCAAGACCATTGCAAAACGTGCAGAGGAGCTGGAGTGAATCAGGAAACAAAATCCTTATCTGTAAATATTCCTTCGGGAGTAGATAATGGAGATAAAGTAAGGCTTTCAGGCGAAGGAAGCGCAGCAAGAGGTGGGCACAAAGGTGATTTATATGTTGCAATTCAAGTGGCTAATAATAATCTTTTTGAAAGAGATGGAATGGATCTTTATTTTGAAGCCCCCATTCCATTTGAGATAGCTATTTTAGGCGGAACAATAAATGTTCCTGGGCTTGAATCAAAAATCGCTTTAAAAATACCTTCATATACACAAACTGGCAAAATTTTTAGAATTAAAGGAAAAGGAGCATCTTCAGTCAGAGACTCCAGAAGAGGAGATTTAATGTGCAGAGTTGTTGTTGAAACCCCTGTCAATTTATCAAAATCACAAATAAAAATGTTCCAAGAATTTGCACAATCAATTGAAGCTGATGAGCATCACCCAATCAAGAAATCTTTTAAACAAGCTTCTGAAGAATTTCATAAAAAATAGACAATTGCATATTTTAATTAATGGATTTAATGGGAGTATGGGCCTTGCTATAAGAGATTATTGTGAGAATGAGATTGATATCACTGTGCACAATTTTAAAAATCTAGATGCTTTTGACGCCGCTTCTGCTGTGATCGATTTCTCCTCCCCTGATATTCTTCAATCACTGTTAGAGGTCTGTATTGAAAGTAAATTGCCTCTAATCTCAGGAACTACTGGCTTTAATGATGAGCATCTCAATCTTTTAAATGCTGCAAAAAAAAGTATACCAATAATGACCGCTTCAAATATGTCATTGGGCATGGCAAATTTAAAAAATTCCATAGATGAATTTTTAATAAAATCCTCTTCTGCATTTAAATGTAAAATTTTAGACATCCATCACACAAATAAAAAAGATTCTCCATCAGGAACAGCTTTAGAAATTTTAAATTTTTTAGAACAATTCCCTGAAACTAAAATTCAACATCCAATAACAGTAAATTCTCAAAGAATTGGAGATATTTTTGGCATTCATAGAGTTGAATTTCAAAATAATGAAGAAGTAATTACTTTTCAGCACATTGCAAATTCAAGGGAGGTTTTTGCTTCAGGCGCTATTCAGGCATCAAAATGGATTAGTCGACAACTACCAGGCATCTACACTTTTGCTGACTTCTTAAACAAAAAGCTTTAATCTAGAGCCACTTTTCTATAGAATACACAAACTTTAAATCCCGAAAGCGCTAAGCAGATTATAGTTGGGGTGCTCTTTTTAATAGAGTCAACTTTATGAAGCGCTGGAGTATCAACCCCGGAGGAAATTGTGAGCATTGTTTCAATTAAAGACCTGTTAAATGCAGGCGTCCATTTCGGTCATCAACAAAGATTTTGGAATCCTAAAATGGAATCATTTATCTTTGATACTAGAAAAAAAATAAGCATTATTGATCTTGAAATGACTCAAGAGTGTCTAAATGCAGCGGCATCAAAAGCAGAAGAAATCTGCTCAAAAGGCAATAGAATTCTTTTTGTTGGTACCAAGAGATCTGCTTCTAAAACTATTAAGGAATCAGCATCTGCAATTGGCCTACCATATATTGACAAGAGATGGTTGGGTGGAACTCTGACCAATTGGAAAACTATTCGTGGCTCAATCAGACGTCTTCTTGATATTGAGGAGCTTCAGTCTTCCGGCAGAATCAACAAACTATCAAAAAAAGAAGCAGTTGATATCACTAAAGAATATGAGAAATTAGATGCTAGTGTTGGCGGAATTAAAGACATGAAAGGTCTTCCAGATGCTTTGTTTGTGGTTGATGTTGCTTATGAAAAAATAGCTGTAACAGAAGCAAAAAAAATGGGCATCCCAATTATTGCATTGGTTGACACGAATTCTAATCCAGAAGGCATTGATCATATTATTCCAGGTAACGATGATGCCATTCGTTCCATTAGATTAATTACAAAAATAATTAGTGATGCTTGTGCCCGCGGCATAGCAACGTCTCAAGGTGGCGCGCTTAACATTCAGTCTGATGATGATGCTCCAGCAGTTAAGGTTAAAAAAGCAGCAGTTACCTCAGGGAAAGCATTAAACCTTGTTGAAGAAGCTGAGCTAAGTGAGCCAGAGGACGAGCCTGCTCAAGAAGAGGTGGTTGAAGAAGCTGAAGCACATGTCGAAACTTCAGATGAAACTGAAACTGAAACTGAAACTGAAACTGAAACTGAAACTGAAGCTGAAACTGAAACTGAAACTGAAACTGAAACTGAAACTGAAACTGAGATTTCAGAAAATGCTTCTCAAGATTCAGAACCATCAGAGGATGTAGTTGAAGATTCAACGGAAGACAAATGAGTATCTCAGCCAGTCAAGTTAAAGAATTAAGAGAAATGTCAGGTGTTGGCATGATGGAATGCAAAAAAGCTTTAGTTGAAACTGATGGCGATTTAGAAAAAGCGCTTGATCTCTTGAGAGCTAATAGTTCCCTGAAAGCTGAAAAAAAAGCATCTAGAGTAGCTGCTGATGGGGAGGTAAAAGCTGCATCGCATGCTGACCATACGAGCCTTGTAGAGATTAACTCAGAAACAGACTTTGCCGCTAAAGATGAACAGTTCAAAGATTTTACAAATAGTGTTGCAGAATACTTGGCAAACAATAATGCTCAATCTATTGAGGAGTTAGGCGAAGCTTTTGAAGAAAAAAGACAATCACTGATTCAATCAATAGGTGAAAATATTCAACTAAGAAGACTTAAAAATATAGAAAAGCCATCTGGCGGAACTATAGGTGCTTATATACATTCAGATGGAAGATTGGCTGCTCTAGTTTCCATTGATTCAGATAATCAAGACCTAGCTAAGGACCTTGCGATGCATGTTTCTGCAACTAATCCCAGTTGTTTGAAATCTGATGATATTGATCCTGAATTACTTCAACGCGAAAGAGCAATCTTCTTGGCGCAAGCTGAAGAGTCAGGNAAGGATGCTGCTATTATGGAGAAAATGGTAGAAGGCAAAGTAAAAAGATTTTTATCTGAGGTGACTCTGGTTTCTCAAGGGTTTGTAAAAAACCCAGATCAATCAATAGATGAGTTGTTAAAAGAAAATAATACTTCAATTGTTGAGTTTGTCCGCTTCAAAGTGGGCGAGGGTATTGAAGTGGAAGTTAAAGATTTTGCAGCCGAGGTAGCCGAACAACTTCAACAATGACAGATCTCTCCTACAAGCGCCTTCTCGTTAAATTTAGTGGAGAAGCTGTTGCTGGAGATGACGAGCACGGCATTGACCCAAAAATTCTAGATCAAATGGCACAGTCTGTTAAGGATTGCAGGGCCCTTGGTACTGAGATTGGAATTGTTATAGGTGGCGGCAATCTTTTTCGAGGTGAAAAGCTAAGCACTGCAGGAATGGACAGAGTTGCAGGCGATCATATGGGCATGCTGGCAACTGTGATGAATGGAATTGCTTTAAGAGATGCACTTGAAAGGGCAGGTGTTAAAACAAGAGTTATGTCTGCAATTTCTATGTCGGGCGTAGTGGAGCACTATGATCGTCGTTTAGCTATTCAGCTTTTAGCGAAAGGCTTTGTAGTGATTTTTACTGCCGGAACCGGCAATCCATTTTTTACAACTGACAGCGCTGGATGCTTAAGGGCTATTGAAACTCAATCAGATATTATGCTTAAAGCTACAAGAGTTGATGGGGTTTATTCCGCCGACCCAGAGAAAAACCCTGACGCAACTTTTTACTCAACCCTTTCATTTAATGAGGCAATACAAAAAAACCTCAAGGTTATGGATGCAACCGCTCTAACTTTGGCAAGGGATCACAGCTTGCCGCTTAAAGTATTTAATCTAAATCATCCTGATGCACTTAAAAGAATTGCTTGCGGTGAAGAAATTGGAACATTAATATCTTAGTTATGAATGAAATCATTGAACAAATAAAACCAAAGATGCAAAAGGCTCTTGAGTCACTGGCACATGAATTTAATAAAATCAGAACTGGTCGTGCTAATCCTAATATTTTAGATGCTGTTAAGATTGATTATTACGGAAACCCTACTCCTATTAATCAAGCTGCAAATATTTCTGTAGAAGAGGGCAGAACTCTTGCGATCTCTCCATGGGATAAGTCGCTGATTGGCGAGATTGAAAAAGCAATCATGAAATCTGATTTAGGCATAAATCCAAGTACAAGCGGCGATTTAATCAGAGTAACCATGCCAGTTCTTACTGAAGAAACGCGCCAAGAATACATAAAACAAGCAAGAGCAGAAGCTGAGAATTCAAGAATTTCTATTAGAAATACTCGCAGGGATGCTAATAATTCAGCAAAAGACCAACAGAAAGCGGGAGAATTTTCTGAGGATGATCTCAAGCGTATAGAAGATTTAGTTCAAAAGGAAACAGATCATTTTATCAGTCTTGTTGATAGTGAGCTTAAGAAAAAAGAAGAAGATTTAATAGAAATCTAGCCGCTAAAGTATAGCCAGCATGGCAAAAAAAAATAATTCAACACTCAATTTTTCAGGAGTTAATGCTGCCATTATTATGGATGGCAACGGCAGGTGGGCAAAAAAAAACACATTGAATGTTACTTCAGGGCATGAAAGAGGCGTTGAGGTTGTTAGAAAAATTGTTGAATCTGCTGCCAAAGCAAAGCTTGAGTCCTTAAGTTTGTATGCATTTAGCACTGAAAACTGGTCCCGACCAAAGAAAGAGATTTTAGGAATTACAAAACTTATTATTAGCGCTATAAAATCTCAACTTCCTGAATTAATTCAGCAAGAGGTTAGATTAAATTTTTTTGGCGACTATGCTTCTTTTGGTTCACAAGTAGAGCAAGCCATAAATAAAGCGGAGGAAAGCACAGCATTTAAAGCGCCTAGTTTAAAATTAAATATTGCTCTTGGTTATGGCGGAAGGGCAGATATCCTTCAGGCAACTAAATCTATGTTAATTGATATTGAAGAGGGTGAACTTTCTGCAGAGAATATTTCAAATGAAACCATTTTTCAATATCTCAAAGCGCCAATAGAGGAATTAGATCTTCTAATTCGTACTGGAGGTGATCATCGTATCAGCAACTTCCTTCTCTATCATTTGGCGTATACTGAAATTCAATTTATAGATACTCTATGGCCTGATTTTAGCGAAGAAGAATTTGAAATGTGTCTGAAAGAATTTTTAAAAACGGAGAGGCGTTTTGGCAAAAGAACTTTATAACAACATCTTACAAAGACTGCCTTCTGCCTTGTTATTAGCCAGCATAATTTTTGGAATTTTATATCTACAAAATAATTTAATTATTTTTATTTTAACTTTTATCGTAGGGCTTCTTCTCACTAAAGAGTGGCTTTCTCTTTCTGAAACCAAGATTAATTTAAAGCAAATTATTTTTTTCGTAGCCCCTGTAGCACTCTCATTTTATTTTCTTGAGAAGTTTATCGCTCTATATCTTTTTACAGCAACTTTTTTGTGGTTTGGGTACTCTGCTTTACTTATTTCAAAAAAAAGCTCTTTGATTAATAGCATTAGTTTTAAAAATAATTACCTAGGGATCTTTTTGATGCTCAGTTTTTTATTTAGTTTAATTTATTTAATGCTCTTCCTAGAATTTCCTGGTATGAATAAATTTTTTGTTTTATTTCTTGTACTTTTTAATACCGCATTAGTTGATGTTGCAGCATATTTAGTTGGTAGTAGCATTGGCAAAACTCCTTTATTTCCAGAAATTAGTCCAAACAAAACGCTTGAGGGTTTTTTAGGCGGCCTATTTGCTGTGTTAATTTTTATGATATCTATGTACTCAATTGATCTCATATCTTTAGAATTATTGGTCATATCTATGCTTAGCATCCCCTTCACATTTTCGGGGGATTATTTTGAAAGCCAACTTAAAAGAGAGCAGAACGTCAAAGATAGTGGCTCATTGATTCCAGGTCATGGGGGTATATGGGATCGCTTAGATTCTCATATAGCAGTTGTACCGATCTTCGTTTCATTTAGCATCCTTGCGATATGAAAAAAATAGTATTGTTGGGCGCAACCGGCAGCATTGGCGATAGCTGTTTAAATGTTATTAGGCAAAACAAAGATCAGTTTCAATTAATGGCTATTGCCCTTAATGGAAATCTAGATAAGGCACAACAGATCTATGATGAGTTTCACCCTGAATATATTTATATAGCAGAATCAAATTTAGATAATAGGCATTCGTTATTTAGCTCAAAAGCAAAGATTCTTTCAGATGCGGATGGGCTTCAAGGCCTTATAGAGGATACTGATACAGATATTGTAATTTCTGCGATTTCTGGATTTGCAGGATTGGAAGCAAGTTACTTCGCTATTAATGCTGGTAAGACTATCTTGGTTGCGAATAAGGAGAGCATTGTTGCTGCCGGAGATATTTTGATGCCGCTTGCACAGGTCAAAGGATCTAAAATCATCCCTGTAGACAGTGAGCATAATGCAATTCACCAATGCCTGTCTGGGCAATTAGAGCTTGCTGAGATCTCTAAAATCTTAATTACTGCATCTGGCGGCCCATTTAGAGAAAAACCTTTTGAAGAATTACAGAAAGTTACTCTTGAGGATGCTTTAAATCATCCAACATGGAATATGGGCTCAAAAATAACCATTGATTCTGCCACTTTAGTGAATAAATGTTTAGAGCTTATTGAGGCGCATTATCTGTTTGATATTCCTGAATCTCATATTGATATTGTTGTTCACCCACAAAGCATCATCCATTCAATGGTTACATTTGTTGATGGTTCAACGATTGCGCAAATGAGCAATCCAAATATGGAAGTTCCTATTGCGAATGCCTTGGGCTTAGAATCAAGGTTGCCGATTCAATTTGAAGAGTTAAATTTTTCTAAATTAAATCTTACCTTTGAAAAAATCCCAGATGGTCGAGAGATAGTTTTTGATATGGCTCGTGAAGTTTGCAATAAGAGAGGTAATTTAGGAGTTATTTTTAATGCTTCTAATGAGATAGCTGTTGATGCCTTTATTAACAAAAAGATTAATTTTTCTGATATTTACAGCGTGATTGAAAGAACTTTTAACAACTTCCCATGTTCTAAGATTACAGCATTAGAAGATATTTTTGATTATGATAAACAAGCACGCATTCAAGCAGAGAAGGTGATAAAATCCTTACACTAAATTTTTCATTATTATGACGTATCTATTATCAGCAATAGTTTTATTGGGAGTGCTCATTGCAATTCATGAATTTGGGCATTTTATTGTAGGACGAATGTGTAAAATCCATATATATAGATTTTCAATTGGTATGGGGCCAGTGATTTATAAAAAAATTGATAAACACGGTACGGAGTTTGCTCTGTCCGCTCTGCCATTGGGTGGGTATGTAGCCTTCCATACTGAAAAAGCTGCAGACGAAGAGCTTGACTTAATCGAATCATTAACTCCAGAGCAAAAAACTAATACCTTTGAAAGCAAACCGAAATGGCAAAGAGCACTTGTAATGTTGGCTGGACCAGTGGCTAATTTTATCCTTGCAATAGTGATTCTCTCTGTCATTTTTTCAAACTCTGTTGAGCGTCAATTCATTCCTGAGGTTTCTGCAATTTCATCCCAATACCTTCTTCAGAATTCTGCCTTGCAGGATGGAGATGTTTTAACTGCCATTAATGGAAGAGATGTTTCTAGTTTGCAAGATATTAGACTGGAGCTACTGTCTTTATCAGGAACTAGTGGCGTAATAGAATTTATGTTTGAGACAGGCGCTCGTCAATCTCAGTTCACTGTTTCAATTCCGGTAGAAAACTATCTTTCAAATGCTGATGAGCAAAATGCACCTGAGAATTTTATGGGCTTTGACTTGTCAATGAAATTGCAACCTACGGTTGGTGTGATTGCTAAGGACTCTAAAGCGTTAGAAGCTGGCTTGATGGTTAACGATCGCATTTTAGCTGTAAATAGTCAGAGCATTAACTCTTTTGGGGATCTGCAAATATTCCTAAAAGACTATCGAGGCCCAGACATTGATGTAAAGATTCAACGCGGAGAGAAAACTATATTTTTGAAAATCCCACTTGGAATAAGAATCAATGCTGATGGCGCTGAAGAAAAATATATTGGCATTATGCCTGGATTAAAAAGGTCTTTATTTGATTCTTTCTTAAAAGGCTCTTATGAAACTTATAACTTAAGTGTTAAAACCTTAACTTTTGTTGGAAAGATGATTACCCGAGATTTGGGTACACAAAACCTTAGCGGTCCCATAGGTATTGTTAAGATGGCAGGTGATACAGCAAACGCTGGATTGCTACCATTTCTTTATCTAATGGCTTTGTTAAGTATCAGTTTAGGGGTATTAAACCTTCTGCCAATTCCTGTTTTGGATGGTGGCCAATTGGTGATGCTTGGGATTGAGGCTGTTCGCGGATCGCCCATGCCAGAAAAAATGGAAAACTTATTTTATATGTCTGGTTGGGTTGCTGTTGGGTTTTTGATGATCTTTGCTGTCTTTAATGATATTTCTAAATTTTTGTAGCTCCTAAGATGAAAAAACTAGCCCTATACTTTCTTGCTATAATTTCATTCTCGGCCTCAGCTTTTGATGAATTCTTAATTACTGATATCAGGATTGTTGGGTTACAAAGAGTTTCTATCGGCAGTATTTTTACGGCCATTCCAGTTAGTGTTGGCGATAAAATGAATCAAGGGAAAGTGTCTGAGATCTCTAGAGCTTTATTTGCAACCGCTCAATTTAACGATATTCAAATTGGCAAAGATGGCAATGCATTAATCATAAGTGTTTTAGAAAGGCCATCTATTTCTTCAATCGAGTTGGAAGGAAACAAGGCTTTAAAATCAGAAGATTTACTGAAAGGGCTTGAAGGCGCCGGCATCGCTGAAGGTCAAGTTTATAAACGCTCGACACTAAACGGCATGAAAAGTGAATTGGTTCGCCAGTATGCATCCCAGGGACGTTACGGAGCGGATGTTGAAATTGAAACTATTGATAAGCCAAGAAATACTATCGAATTAAAAATTATTATTGATGAGGGCGAGAGCGCCAAAATTAAAAAAGTTAATATTATTGGGAATGAACTATTTTCAGATGAGGACTTAATGTCAGGCTTTGAGCTAAAAGAAGGAAAATGGTATTCATTTCTATCTAATAAGAATAAATACTCAAAAGAAAAGCTGAAAGGTGACATTGAGAATTTAGAATCCTTTTATCTTGATAGGGGCTACTTAAAATTTTCCCTTGAATCTTCTCAAGTATCAGTCTCAAAAGATAAAAAAGATATCTTTATAACCCTTAGTATCAGCGAGGGCGAGCAATACACAATCGATGATGTCACAGTGATTGGTGAAATGCCGCTAAACGAACAGATGTATACACCTGTAATTGATAGTCAAAAAGATCAAATTTATTCTCAGGCACAAATTACTCAGATAGAAGAGTATTTTGTAAATTTGCTTGGAAATGAGGGTTATACTTTTGCCGAAGTGACTGGAAATCCGGAAATTAGCCAAGATGAAAATACTGTCTCTCTTTTCTTTTTAGTGCAACCAGGCAATAGAACGTATGCAAGAAAAATCTTATTTTCAGGAAATTACCTAACAAATGACGAGGTACTCAGAAGGGAGATGCGTCAATTTGAGGGGGCCTGGGCATCTGACAATTTGATAGAGGGTTCCAAAGTTAGGCTCGAGAGATTAGGTTTTTTTAAGGAAGTCAGTGTTGAGACGATGCCAGTTCCAGGCACTGAAGATCAAGTAGATATTGAATTTACTGTTGAAGAAGAAAGCACCTCAAGCATAGGTGGTTCTATTGGTTATAGTGATTTTGGAATGAATCTAGGATTAAATCTATCAGATAATAACTATCTTGGAACAGGCAATAGATTTAATTTAGGAATTAATAAAAGTGTTTATCAGGAAGCATACAATGTCTCATTTTTTGATCCCTATTTCACAATGGACGGGGTGAGTAGGGGCTACAGCCTTTACTATCGTGTAACAGATTATGGTGAGTACAATGTCGCTAATTATTT
>JGI26249J51723_1000306_pt1 | contig 17237 bp, 13 predicted proteins | sample SaaInlV_135m_DNA_FD_51723 | JGI IMG/M metagenome (IMG submission 51723) | reverse complement strand
ATGGAGTACAAAAAAATTATATGAGCAAGAAAAAGAAAAAGCCAGTCGTTGCCAATGAAAGTATTGAAATTGAACCAGAGATCGTATCTGAGGTGTCAATTGACGAGAATGGAACAGAAGAAGAGGATGATCTAGTTGAACTTGATCCTGTAAAAATTCTTGAAAAAGATCTACTGGACGTAAAAAATGAATTAACAGAGCAAAAAGACAAGTTTGTCCGTCTTCAAGCTGAAACAGATAATTTTCGTAAGAGACTATCTCGGGAGAAAGAAGAATTTTCCCAGTATGCAAATGAGCGTTTGTTTAAGGAGTTACTCCCTATTTTTGATAACTTCGAGCGCGCGCTTGAGGATCCTTCTAGTGACATCAAAAGTTTTAAAGAAGGTCTCGAAATGATACTCAAGCAATTTAGTTCTTTCCTAGAAAAAGAGAAAGTCGAACCGATTGAGGCTATTGGAAAAAAATTTAACCCAATGATCCATGAAGTATTAACTAGCGAAGAATCTAGTGAAAACGAAGAAAATACTATTATCAGTCAATTTGTTAAAGGGTACACGATCAATAATCGAGTCATCCGACCGTCACAGGTTGTAATATCTAAAAAACCATCAGTCGAGTTGGAGGAAGTGTTAACTGAAGAGTCAGATGAATCCCCTGATAAAAAAGAAAGCCCAACTGATTAATTTTTTCAAAATTCCATCTCGCCAAAAACCCCACAAAAGTTAATTTGGTATTTCACTCTCATTAAAGCCACAAACGATTATCTTATATGCCCGAACTACCAGAAGTAGAAACTTTAAAACGGGCACTCGCACCTCTGGTTCTTAATAAACGTCTACAGGAACTTACTTTCTTAAGAAAAAATCTTCGCTTTCCTATTCCCTTAACAAAAATTCATAAAGGCTTACTAAATCAAACCGTATCCAAACTTACAAGAAAAGGGAAATATATTCTCCTGCATGTGCCCAAGGGAGCACTATTAATTCATCTAGGGATGAGTGGAAGGTTCACTCAAGCACCCTCAATGGAAAAAGTTGAAAAACATACACATGCAATCTTTAAATTTGATTCAGATGTATACCTTCACTATATTGATCCTCGTCGTTTTGGCTGTCTGCTCTGGGTACCCAATGGTCAAGGACATCCTCTTTTGAATAGAATAGGACCAGACCCTCTAGGGAAAGAAATAACTGCTACCAAAATAAAGCTGGTGGCCCAAAAATGCAAAAAGATTTCTATTAAAAACTTCCTGATGGATTCTAAACGTATCGCTGGAGTAGGCAATATATATGCTTGTGAAACCCTATTTGCNGCAAAAATNTCTCCAAAAAAAATCGCACGGGGAATCAATTCTTCTCAGTGGGCTNTAATATTATCGAACCTCCGTGGTATCTTGCAAAAAAGNATTGCCGCAGGAGGCACCACCCTTCGAGATTTTCATAGTACCGACGGAAAACAAGGTTACTATAAATTTAGCCTCGCAGTTTATGGGAAAGAAAGCGAGCCATGTCTTGTGTGCGGCGAACCCATCAAAAGAATTATTCAATCTGCACGCTCAACATTTTACTGCAAGAGATGTCAGAAATTCTAAAACACCTCTCTCTTGCTTCCATCACCTAAGAATTCTAAAATAGGTTCCTAAGTTCAATATAAAAATTAATTCACATGTCGCTCTCCATTGGTCTCGTAACGCTAAACGCCAAATTTATTCATTCTTCATTGAGTATTCGCTACCTACGTAACGTTACCAAAAATGAAGGATTTGAAAATGTATGGATCCAAGAATTTGTAATCAGTCAACCCATATGGAAAATCGCAGTAGAAGTTCTAACTAAAAAACCTGATATTTTGGGAATCAGCATATACATATGGAACCGGAGACAATCTTTCGAACTTATTGAACGTCTAAAAAAACAAGACCCTTCAATAAGAATTGTAATCGGAGGTCCTGAAGTATCTTTTGACATGACTTCAACGGACCAGTACACAGTTATCGCTGGGGAAGGTGAAAAAAAATGGATTGAATTTCTTGAACACTTTCAAAAGAAAACTCTTCCAACTAATGAGACTCTAAAAGGCTGGGAATCTTTTGGGGAAAGCCTCCCAAAACTTACCCCCGCATACATAAAAGAGGATCTGACTCATCTTAAGAATCGTCTGGTTTATCTAGAAACCTCGCGAGGNTGCCCATACCTCTGTTCCTTTTGTATTTCTGCATTGGATAAGACTGTTCGCTTTTTTGATGACCGTACGATACANCAACAAATCAACTTATTAATAAAAGGAGGGGTNACAAAAATAAAGTTCGTTGACCGTACATTTAACCTTAAACCTTCTCACATGAAGGAACTAATAAGCTGGTTATTAAAGTTTGAAGGCGTAGCGTTTCATTTTGAAGTAGTAGGTGATCTTTTGACTAACGATCTACTTGATTTTTTAGAAACAGTGCCGACGGGCATGTTCCAATTTGAGTTAGGGGTCCAGACAACAGATCAATCTTCACAAGAAAAAATCAAGCGAAAACAAAATAACAAAAAACTGTTTTCCGCGATAGAACGCCTAATAAATTTAAATATAATCCATGTTCACTGTGACCTCATTTTTGGTCTTCCAGGTGAAACGTTAGATGATATTCTAAAATCATTTGAAGAGGTCTGTGTGTTACTGCCTCATGAATTACAGTTAGGATTTTTAAAGTTTCTACCAGGGGCACCCATAAAGAAAATGATTACTGAGTATGGATATAAATATCAATCAACACCACCTTATGAGTTTATTTCAAACAACAATCTTTCCGCTTCTCAATTAAATTATTTAAAAAAATTTGAGGAGGTATTTGATATATTTTACAACTCAAAGCGATTCCGCTTTACGGTTCATCATCTATTTAAAAAACTATCCGCCGTTAAAATTTTCAACTTACTTCTTGAGCACATGGAGTCTAATAATTTATTCAATCAACCTCACTCTCTAAACGCACAATACAAAATAATTCATGACACCTTTACCCTAAACAAAAACCAGACTGCTTTAGATATTTTGCGTTTGGACTATTTGTATGCCCAGCGAGTTTATCGGTTACCCCGGTTTCTGGAAATTGAGGGAGCAAGGCAAAAAACCTGGCCAGGTGATAAAAAAACTCCACTTGTACCTTTTTTACACACAATTCAAATTGATAAAGGGAAAGCAGAAATCAAACCTGCTGCCTCTCTGCAGTTTTGTGCCGTAGTCCATGCGGTTGAGTCATCTGGCTACCTAAATCCACCGAGTCTCAATTGGGTTTCCTGATTCAAATGAAATAATTTGTTTAAAATTTCGGTCTAACATTATAAGATGAAAAATCCGACTCGTTTTCACTTCACTGAATTAGATTTTTTTTCTTTACCGACACTAAGGAGCTCACCATGACAGATGAGGTTAAACCCGCTTTAAATCGTAAAAGCCGTGTCATCACTCAAGGTGACAGGCGCTCCCCTAACCGTGCCATGCTTCGTGCGGTTGGCTTCAACGACAATGATTTCAATAAACCTATTATTGGCATAGCAAACGGTCAAAGCGATGTAACTCCTTGTAATGCGGGTCTTGGAAAGTTAGCTGATGTGGCAAAATCAGAAATCAAACGATCGAATGGCATGCCACAAATGTTTGGCACAATTACAGTCAGTGACGGGATATCCATGGGCACGGAAGGAATGAAATGTTCTTTGGTGAGCCGCGAAGTGATCGCAGACTCCATTGAAGCGGTTTGTCGTGGCGCTAATATGGATGCAGTCATTTGCGTAGGTGGATGTGACAAAAATATGCCGGGCGCCCTCATCGCCATGGCTCGGCTAGACATCCCAAGTATTTTTGTTTATGGGGGAACTATTAAACCTGGGCATCTTGATGGGAAAGACCTAACGGTTGTCAGTTCATTTGAAGCTGTTGGACAGCATAGTGCTGGTTCTATTAATCATGATCAACTTACCGACATAGAAAAAAATGCGTGCCCAGGATTTGGTTCTTGCGGGGGAATGTACACTGCAAACACTATGTCTTCAGCAATTGAAGCAATGGGCATGAGCCTCCCCTATAGCTCTACAATGTCAAACGAAGATAAGGAAAAAGAAATGAACACCCAAAAAAGTGCTCAAGCCCTTTTCCCTATGTTAGAAAAAAATATCACACCAAAAGACATTCTTACAAGGAAAGCTTTTGAAAATGCAATATCAGTTGTTATGGCAGTAGGTGGATCAACAAACGCTGTTTTACACCTTCTTGCTATCTCCAGTTATATGAACGTAGATTTAACAATTGATGATTTTGAAATAATTAGAAAAAGAGTTCCTCATTTTTGTGATCTTAAACCATCTGGCCAATTTGTTACTGTAGACCTTCATCGAGCTGGAGGCATTCCACAAGTAATGAAAATTTTACTAAACAAGGGTCTTTTGCATGGAGACTGTATGACGGTCACAGGAGAAACTGTATCGGTAAACCTCAAAGATGTTTCCAACCAAGCTAATCCAAGCCAAAAAATAATTCTCCCAATTGAAAAACCACTTTCTCCTGAGGGTCACTTGGTCATTCTAAAAGGCAATATAAGCCCGGAGGGNTCTGTTGCCAAAGTTTCAGGAATCCAAACCAAAAAAATTGAAGGCCCTGCACGGGTTTTTAATTCTGAAGAAGAATGCCTAGATGCAATCATTAACGACAAAATTATTGATGGGGATATTGTAGTCATACGTTACGAAGGACCTAAAGGAGGTCCCGGGATGAGAGAAATGCTAGCGCCAACGTCAGCACTTGTCGGCAAAGGACTCGGAGACAAGGTCGGCCTCATCACGGATGGCAGATTTTCTGGAGGTACCCATGGGCTTGTTGTGGGTCATGTGGCTCCAGAAGCACAGGTAGGTGGAGTTATTGGGATAATTGAAGAAAATGATAAAATAATTATAGATATAGAAAACCGCGTACTTGATGCAATACTTTCTGATGAAGAAATCAAACTTCGAAAAGAAAAATGGAAACCGAATGCACCAAAATACAAGAAAGGGGTTTTAGCAAAATACGAGAAACTGGTTTCCTCTGCATCAATTGGCGCTATTACTGATGAGTGAAATACCAAAACTTCCAGAACGTCTACTTCATGACAATGGTAAGTTCAACCTGTACTACCTCAACGAAATATATAAGACGTTAGCGTATAAAGTTTCCACTCAATTATCTAGCGAATTACAAGAAGAAATTGTGATTACGTCTGGAATATGGGGTGGACAATATCTAATTGCAAATGACGAGGGGAAGGCACAAACCAATATTATCAGACTGTACTGCCTTGTTAACTTACCTCAAAATACCCCTCTTGATAAGAAAGAAAACTTTGAACGTCTTATGGTCGCTTACCATCAGAATATCAGTCATAGTTTCGCAGGTTATGGCTTTCATTTTGTTGACCCACGCTGGGGAGACCCCATTCCATATACAAATAAAAAACGCCCTACAACAGTACTTCAAATGTGGGAAAAAGACAGAAAGGTGAATTTTCTACGAGCATTTTATGTTTGGAACAATGCTCCATGGGAGGATTCTGTTATCTACGATACAATCCGAAACATAAAAGTGATCAAAGAATTATTAGATAAGAGCAAACGTCCTGTCAAAAGGCCAACAGACGAATATAAGTTTCTTCTCCAAGATGTTATTATTATTTTTTACACATTGTACGATGCTTTGACACCAGATTTCCATGAACACGCAGACCCTATCATAAAAACTTTACTGGAAAAATTTCTTACAGGACTACATGATCCAGAGGAAATCGAAGAGGAATATTTAAATATTTACTCTAACGCGATTGTTCATGGACTTGAAGAGTCTTTGGAGAAACCCTATCAAAAGGAAGGATTAAATATTAAAGATGTCGAAAATTGGCCGGTGGATAAAATTAATTGGGTGCCTCAAGAGTTAAAAGAAAACGTTGGCCGTGCACTCACTGACAGATTTAACAACTTCAAAACAAACCTTAAAAACAAAAGGACCTAACCTCTCCACCTATATCGAANTTCAAAAGCACCTATAATCGAAGAAGTATCCAGTTTGAAATCCCCTTTTGACCATTGCGTTCACGATTACCGCCATTCCACACGGCAATAGCCATAACGATTGGATATCTAAATTGAATATCTGCATTATCAGAATTCACTAAAGTTCTCTTGAAGACCACGCGCCAAGTCTTATTCTGCCATGCGCCACGACCTAAAACATCTTGCTCGTCCTGAGTGGTAAGAGTACTGAAACCAGCCGCTGTTAAATCCTCAACTGAAGATCGACGAATGTTATTGGGAGTCGAAATTTTTGGTCCCCTATATCTATCTCGAGATTCTGGAAGNAAAGAAGCTTCCCAAATTGCTCTCCATTGCCAAATGTTAACAATTTCGTTTTCACTTCCCATTGTAATCAAAGGAACTTCCTTACCAGGATGCAGGGGAAACATAATTGCGGCTTGGTCCGTATGAGTAGCTGACACCTCAATTTTATTTTCCATAGTCGTATCGTTCCACTCTAATAAAATGGCTATTTCAGAATCATTCTGAACTGCTGATATGTTGACTGCTTTAGTAGAAGGATCGGGCCATTTAGGATTTGTTATCATTTGGGGGCCCAGTTCGATGGTTTTTTTTTGAAAACGACCAGAGTCTGCCCAAAAAGGATCATTTGGATCCATTGGTATCCGGCTTGAAATTTTGACAACATCTACCGCTAATTCACACTCACCCGTTTCCACACAATATTCCATTGAGTTCGAACCACAGCCTGAGACAAAGGTCATAACCATCCCAAACAACATCAGTACAAAGAAAAAACAAAAAGTATAACTTTTTGATCGTTTCATAAGCATCAATTTGAAAAAAAATAATCTGTAAAGGTGTCAGAATTCGCGGACTAGCTGTTGCAAGCTAATTTCTAAGTCGGAACTATAGGGGCCAACGAGAACAAAATTAAGTTTTTCAGGAACAAAAATATCACGCGACACCCTCAGAATTTCCAGCGGGGTGATTCTAGAAATTTTTTCTCGTTCCTCCTCAACAGTATACTCGGTGGAGTAAAGGTGGCAAAATCCATAACGGATGATCTGTCTATATGGATCATCCAATTCATAGTCCAAGTCGTATCCATAACGTTGTTTGACTAATTCTAGTTCATCTTCTTCAGTTCCAGTTGAAGTGAGTTTCTTGATTTCATTTAAAAGAATTTTTGTCACTTCAAAAACTTTTTCAGAACGAACAGACACGTCAAAATCAACCGTGCCGGTGTCGGGCAAACTTGTTGTTCTACATTCAACCGAATAAACTAGTCCTTTCTCTTCTCGTAAAACTTTTTGCAACCTAGAAGTTACGCCATCGTCAAACAAACGAGAAATCAAAGTCGCAATAAAATAGTCAGGGTGATTATAAGAAACCGCCCTAAAGCATATTTGCAACTGAACTTGGCTATCAGAGTCGTATTGAAACAAGAACGCTGGTTGAAGTTGGGTTTCATTTAAGGTTTTATCAAAATGATTCGACCGAGTGAAACCATTCCCAACCAATCTAGAAAAATATTTTTTTGCGCATTCAATAAAACTCTTGTGACCAACACATCCAGCTGCCACCAAAATCATATTATCTGGAGTATAAAACTGTGAGTAGTGCTCCTTTAAAACTTTCACATTTATACTCCTGATACTTTCCTCAGTACCAATCGTAGGTCGAGCTAATCCATCCTCTGGGTACAAAACCTTACAAGCAAGATTATTTATATCAACATCAATTCCCTTCTCATTTAAATCTTCTAAACATTCCTCAAGAATAATCCCACGCTCTAATTCTATCTCTGGAAATATAGGCTCCAAAAAAAACTCNGAGAATAGATTCATTGCGCGATCTATATTGGAGATATGCGGACTAAAACCATAATATGTGTGGTCGCTCATAGTGGAGGCTCTAAGGTCTCTTCCAATNAGTTCAAATTCCCGATTGAGTAAATACGAACTTGGGTATGCCGAATTACCTCTAAAAAGCATGTGNTCAATAAAATGAGAGATGCCATTATTCTGCATATTCTCAAACCTTAAACCTGAACGAACAAACATTGCCATTTCAATGCTATGGATATGTGGTTGTTCAACCACAACCACTGTCATACCATTGGCTAAGTTATCCTTAAAAACCTTTACTTTTTCTATTTTTCCTCTGGTCATTAAATTCATATTTAAAATAAGAGTGTATTAATCATACGGCAAAACTTCTACCTCTCAAACCAAGTTCACTCTTCTACCATAAAAAAGCGGGGAAGCATGCCATTTACTTATCATTAATCNTTAAATTTTCAACACATGAAAAAACTACTCGAACCTTATTGAATCTTTCCCAAGCACCGCCTCNATTTCCTGAATAATCTCATCACAAGGTTTAACCTTGAGGTTTTCCTCAACCGATAGTTTTCTCACTTTATTATTAGGAAATAANAATTCNACAAAAGTCTCATTACCGCCTTTGTGTTTTTCAAGAATTTTTTTAATTGAATTCAGCGTGTCTTTTTCTAACCCTAGAGTGCGAAATCGTATATGCACCTTACCCTCCCAGTGTTCCTTGGCTTCTTTTAGCAAACAAACTTTTTTAGCGATCACTTTGGGCTGATTCCCGTCAGAGTCAACGGTACCTTGTACTAAAATTGGATCGTTCTCGGATAGAGTGTTCTCGATGNCAGCGTAAATTTCAGGCCATAAGATNACCTCTACCGACCCATTTAAATCCTCCAAGGTAACAATAGCCATCTTGTCACCCTTCCTAGTCGTNTTNGGCAAAACTTTATCTGGAATTCCTGCGATACTCACTTCCCTGCCCGTATTATCTTCCAAAATACTCATCGAAGATGCATCCGTAAACCACAACAATTCGTTAGTATATTGTTCAAGCGGGTGACCTGAGATATAAAACCCTATGGTTTCCTTTTCGAACTTCAAGCGCTCGTGGTCACTCCAGTCTTCAGCAATACTTGCGTTCCCCTCCTCTTCTTTTTCCTCCTCAAAAACTTCGAACATACTGCTCTGCCCAAGTTCATGGTCTCTTTGCTTTGCTTGTCCCAATTCTATCGCATTAGGTATGTCCTCAATCATTACGGCCCGATTTTGGTTTAATGAATCACAAGCACCACTTTTAACGAGGCTTTCAACCACCCGCTTATTGACAAGGCGCAAGTCAACACTCTCGCATAATTCTCTTAACGAAGAAAACTGNCCTCTCTTTTCCCGAGATTTAATAATGGAATCAATNGCACTCGANCCAACATTTTTAATCGCACCGAGTCCAAAAATCAAGTGGTTGTCTGCTATGGTAAAATCTTTCATGCTCTCATTTACCGCAGGTGGCATAACCTTAATCTTCATGTCACGACAATCATTTATATATCGGCTGACCTTATCCGTATTATCCATATCGGCCGTAATGAGCGCGCCAAAAAACTGGAGCGGATAATGAGTCTTCAGGTACGCCGTTTGATATGAAACTAGTGCGTAAGCGGTACTATGCGATTTATTAAATCCATATCCGGCAAACTTTTCCATAAGATCAAACACCTTTGTTGCTTTTTTAATATCGATATTTTTCCCCTCGGCGCCAGTAATAAATTTTTCTCTCTGGGCCTCCATTTCTTCGGGTTTCTTCTTCCCCATAGCTCGTCGCAAAAGGTCAGCATCGCCGAGACTAAATCCAGCTAAAATACTGGCTATTCTCATTACCTGTTCTTGGTAGAGAATAACTCCATGAGTTTCTTTGAGAACATCTTTTAATTGGGGCAATTCATATTTCTCCTCAAGCCTGCCATGTTTTCGCTTAATATAATCGTCCACCATTCCACTCTCTAGCGGGCCGGGTCTGTACAGAGCAAGAAGCGCAATGATATCTTCAAAACAATCGGGCTGCATTTTTTTGAGCAAATCACGCATACCAGAACTTTCCAGTTGAAAAACACCTAGCGTACGAGTACTGCAAAGAAGTTTATAAGTCTCCGGGTCGACCATCGGAATCGCTGCAATATTCAAATCCACTCCTAGTGATTCTTTTATAAGACGGAGAGCGTTATCAATTACGGTAAGAGTTTTAAGGCCTAGAAAATCCATTTTTAACAGACCTAGTTTTTCAACGCTCCCCATCGAATACTGAGTTACGACTTCATCCTGGTCTCCCTTACCTTTACTTGGGAATTTATATAAAGGGAGAAAGTTTGTCAGGGGTTTTGATGAAATAACAACACCAGCCGCATGAGTAGAGCAGTGGCGAGGTAGCCCTTCTAAATTTAAAGCAATATCGAGCAGTTCTGTCACTTTTTCATTATCTCTTTTCATGCTCTCAAAGCGTCGCTCTTCTTTAAAAGCATCCTTGAGACAGATATTTAACCGGTTAGGAACCATCTTTGCTATTTTGTCAACTTCTCCATAAGGCATATCTAAAACACGCCCCACATCTCTTAAAACTCCCTTCGCGTTCATGCTGCCGAACGTGATTATCTGTGCCACGTTCTGACTACCTCCATACTTTTCACTGACATATTTAATAACATCGTCACGCTTGTTCATACAGAAGTCGATGTCAATATCAGGCATGCTGACTCGTTCAGGGTTTAAAAANCGTTCAAAAAGGAGGTCGTACCGAAGTGGGTCAATGTCCGTTATACAAAGAGAATAGGCAACNAGACTTCCTGCAGCAGAACCGCGACCAGGACCCACCGGAATCCCATTTCTTCGAGCGTAACCTATAAAATCCCACACAATTAAGAAATACCCGGGGTATCCCATCCGCTCAATAATATCAAGCTCCTCTTGCAACCTTTTTCTATAAAGCGACGGCTCGTAGGTTATGTCATATTGGGTCATCTCGTGAAACCGTTCATCCAATCCTTTATTTGTCTGCTCTATTAAATAAGATTCAAGAGTGTAGTTTTCTGGAACTGGATAATCTGGAAAATTAAGCTTATCAAAATCTAATTCCAACTCACACCGTTCTGCGATTTTCAAAGTGTTTTCTATCGCTTCCGGAGTATCTCGAAACAACTCCGACATTTCCTCGGGTGATTTAAAGTAGTATTCATCGGAGGGATAACGCATGCGATACTGGTCACTCATAGTCTTGCCAGTCTGCAGGCAGAGAAGAATCTCATGAGCATGAAAATCTTCACGGTCCAAATAATGACAATTATTCGTTGCAACCACAGGTAGAGAAAGTTTATCTCCAATCTTGACTAGTTCATCATTTATTTTTTCCTTGATATTCCATTTTATGATTCTGGAGTTCGAGAAAAAAATTATCCTGCCCCATAATGTCCCTGTACTGGCTGGCCATTTTAATGGCACGTGGGATATTCTCCTTATTAATATTGTGGGCAATCTCGCCCCGCCCACAAGAACTCAAAGCAATTAAACCATCCGCATATTCTGCCAATAGTTCTTTGTCAATCCGTGGCTTGTAATAAAAACCCTCCATATATCCGAACGTTACCAACTTAAGAAGGTTTTTGTATCCTTTTTCATTTTGAGCTAAAAGAATGAGATGATAAGAAGCGTCTCGGAGGTCGTATTTTTCTTTTTTATCATGACGGCTTTCTGGGGCTACATACACCTCACAACCAATGATGGGTTTCAGCCCATGTTTTTTTGCTCCGTTATAAAACTCAACCGCCCCAAACATATTTCCATGATCAGTCATGGCAACAGCAGGCATCTTGAACTCTGCCGCGCGTCTGAACATGGCATCCTGCCTCAGAGAAGAATCGAGCAAGCTAAAAGAAGTGTGCACGTGCAGATGAACAAAGTTAGACGACTTCATCAGTTCTGTTAAAAGTGAATTGAGTTAGTGAACTTACTGTATCAATTGAGAATTTTGTTTAAAGAAACATACTCCATATCAAGAGCATTCGCCACTGCAGGATGCGTAATGTGGCCATTGAATACATTTAACCCTTTCGCCAGGGCTGGGTTCTCTTGAAAAGCATGATTGAACCCCTTATTCGCTAACTCTAAAGCATAAGGGAAGGTTGCGTTAGTCAACGCAAAGGTTGAAGTACGCGCTACCGCTCCAGGCATGTTAGCTACACAATAGTGAACAATATCATCTACTATGTATATGGGGTCGCTGTGGGTCGTAGGGCGAGAGGTTTCTACTACCCCCCCCTGATCAATTCCCACATCAACAATTACTGAACCAGGCATCATCAATGAAAGCATTTCTCGGGTGATAAGCTTTGGCGCTCGTGCTCCAGGAATGAGGGTTGCCCCAATAACCAAGTCAGCNGTACGAAGTGATTCGGTAAGATTCACACGATTTGACATCAGCGTTTTTAAACGTCCACCGTAGATATCGTCCAAGTAACGCAATCGACTCAAATTGATATCCAATAATGTCACAGAAGCTCCGGTGCCAATCGCCATTTTAGCAGCATTGGCACCAACAACCCCGCCTCCAATAATTACCACATGCCCAGGATCCACACCCGGAACACCGCCAAGGAGAATGCCTCGTCCTTTATTCTCTCTTTCAAGGTATTTTGAACCCTCGTGAATTGACATCCTCCCCGCGACCTCACTCATCGGGATCAATAGTGGAAGCGCATTATCTGGCAATTGAACAGTCTCATAAGCTATAGCCGTCACCTTCCGNTCGAGAAGTGCGCGAGCCAAATCAGGTGCAGGAGCCAAATGAAGGTAGGTATAAAGAATTTGACCTTCTCTCAAAAGGTCGAACTCCTCTGGTAAAGGCTCTTTGACCTTGATGATCATTTCTGAACGGAAAAAAATATCATTCCTNTCTGCAATGTGTGCTCCATGCTTTTCATATNATTGGTTTGAAAGTCCACTCCCCTCGCCAGCCCCATCTTCCACGAGAACTGTATGCCCATCCATGGACAGNTCATGCNCTCCTGCGGGGGTCAATGAAACACGGTANTCATCTTCTTTAATCTCTTTAGGAACTCCGANAATCATGAAATTCTCCAGAAAAACTCATTTCTTTTTCACAATAATACTGTTTCTGCGAGTTGAGCTCCCAACTATTTCACATGCAAGTGCACATCTACAGCATCTATTCTTTAACCTCAATTTAACTCGCTCTTATACCACAATAATTAGGAAAATTATCCACATAACACCGTTTGTAATTTGGGTTAAAATTATATAGATTAGGGATAGAATCCTTACTATTTATGGCTAAAGAAAAGAGTTTTTTTTGAAGATAGAAGCCAAATCCAAGTTAGAAGAGCACATACTTTCTCATTTAACTCCAGAGGGAGGTTTTTTAGACTTAGAAGATAAAAATGTCACCCCTGAGCACCTGCGTCTTTTATGTCAAGCTGGAGAAACGCTCCAAAAAGTTAAACAGCTTGATCTAAGTAACAACGGGTTAGGCAATGCGGAAATTGAACTTTTATCTAAAAGTCGGTGCCTTCCAAAATTAGAAAAACTATTTTTAAACCATAACAAAATAAGTGATTCGGGAGCAAAAATACTAGCAGAGTCAAAATTAGTTCAAAATATTAGTTGCCTTATGCTGGAGGCTAACCAAATAGGAGTGAATGGAGCTCAGTCGCTTGCTACTTCATTAAATTTAAAAAACCTAGAAACCCTGTTTCTAGACTCAAATCCTATCGGACCTGAAGGGGCTGAGGCATTAGCGAGGTCCACATGCTTACCTTCCCTTACCGCTCTCCACATGGATAGCACAGGAATAGGAAACCAGGGAGTCAAGGCGATTGCCGCCTCGCAGACGTTATCCAAAATCAAGAAACTGTACCTGTGCTCCAATAAAATAGGTGATGAAGGAGCGATTGCACTGTCTCAATCACCCAACTTGAGTCATTTAACTTGTTTAAGTATTTGGCGAAATGAAATAAGAGATGCGGGCGGCAAAGCTATCGCAGAATCAAATCATTTTTTAAAACTGGAACGGTTGTACATGAGCCTAAACCTAATAGAAAAGCCAACGCGTAAATTGATTCGCGCTTCAGATATGGCTTCAAGATTAAAAACTCTGGTTATGGACTAACAGTGGCCTGATTAACAGGAGATTGCGAGTGAAGTACAAATTTACCTACTCAAAACTTTTTAACGTGGTTTTTCATATCGGTGTGGTATTCAATGTTGTGCTGGTAATATGGCTATATCTTATATTTTTCAAGGTAATCTAGGTAATGCCCACTACACTTTAAAAAAACAGGCTTTCCTTTGCCTTCGAAACATCGACTTTTTCCTCAGAGTGGTCACCTTTAGCTTTAACCAAAAAGTCTGTATTCCGCCACAAAATATTATTCTGGGAAACAAGATATTCCCCTGCAGCATTCCTAAAAGGTCGCCACGACTGATCAATATAAATCTCATTAGGCCTGAAATCGCCTTTGTATTTAAGTGAATGATTATCGCCTATATAATATCCAAGGTAAAAAAACTTCACACCGCGCTGTCTGCAAAATTCTAATTGTTTCAGAATGCTGAACGTACCCAAACTAAGTTTAGAATCGCTAATATCGTAAAAAGTATAAATGGCGGAAAATGTATTTGAAGTATGGTCTCCTAAAGCAATACCAACAAGGCTTTCGTCAAGGTAATACTCAAACTCGATTCCAAATTTTGTGTTCACATAAAAGGAGAGACGAAAATTCTGTTCATCTTCGACATCGTCCTGCAACGCACAGAATTTTTTCTTATGTCTAATATATAGATCAAACTTTTCATTTGTATATCGAGGAGCACCAATNCTAACTCTTACATTCTCGCNTGATTTTAAAGCTCGTTTTTGCCTTCTGGTTATCTTAAACTCTTCCGTCCTAACGCGAATAGGAATGCATTGGTAACAATCAAGGCAACGCGGGCGAAAATAGTAGTCGCCAAAATGCCTCATNCCATGAGCCAACAAGTACTCGAACTCAGTTTCTGACATATCCTCCAGCAGGTATTCTTCAAATAAAGATTTTTGATCTTTAAAATACCCACATTGAAACGGTTTTGACTCTATAAAATGTGCCAGCATAATCTAAGAATAAAAAGTTCCATTTATAAAAATTCTATAAATTATATATCATCTGAATCATTAAGTGTAGAGGTCAAACTGGATTATCGCCATAACAACTTTACAAAAGTTGCAACTAATTAGTTGTTATGATTAACTTGATCTCGAAGTTGGGCCTATTACGTTTCGCGATTTACCTTACCGAGCTTTATTCTGCACAGCAACCTACTCCACGGTGACTTGATACATTGAAAATATCTATCGTTATTCCAACCCTTAACGAAACTTTTATTTTAGAAGATAACCTGCGCGCTATCTCTGGCCTAAACCCACATGAAATTATTGTTGTAGATGGAGGAAGCGCTGATCCGACTGTTTCAGTAGCCAGCCGTTTGGCTACTCTGGTTATCACAAGCAAGTCCGGAAGAGCTCACCAAATGAATACAGGCGCAAAAAAAGCAACCGGAGATCTACTCCTATTCATGCATGCAGACAATAAATTGAACTTGGAAAGTTTTAAAAGAATGGAAAAAATAATGACGACGGACGGGTTTGTTGGTGGCGCATTCAGCCTGCAAATAGAGTCTGAAAAAGCTTCTCTCAAGATCATCTCTTTACTAGCTACTTGGCGTGCAAAATATCTCAATATTGTATATGGTGATCAAGCGATCTTTGTNCGAAATGATATATTTCAGAAAATGGGTGGATTTTCTCTACTTCCAATCTGTGAAGATCTTGACTTTTTTCGCCGCCTCGGCCAACAAGGTAAGGTCGTACTCCTCAAAGAAAAAACCCATACCTCAGCACGCAGATGGAAGACGGAAGGGATTTTCTATACGACACTACGCAATATCACTATTGGGAGCCTATTTTTACTCGGGTTTTCGCCGCAAACTCTAAGCAAGTGGTACTCCGTAATTCGTTAATTTTTAGTCTACGTAAAACCTCAATGACTTGCATCTTCAGCCTTTCTAAAACAGGCTTCTTTGTATCATTATTTACTACAACCCATTCTTAACTTCTTCTTGTATTGACTACCNGCACTCCATATAATCTAGANATCATCACATTNTCAATGACCACCTTCTAGTTCAGTTGCAAAGTTTTATCTGGAGTTCTTGTGAGAAAAAAAAACAATAAAACAAAACGCAATTTAAGGCCTTTTATTTTTATCAGCGTCATCGCATTGATACTGAGTGTCGTATATTCAACAACAAAAACCGTTGAATATAGAAATCCTATCGCTCCAGCAACAGGACAATTGATTGAAACCCGCCCCGTGATGTCTCCAGCTTTTTATACCGGAAAAGTAGCGGAAGCATACCGCATTGCCGCTGAAATTCCTAAAGTCATCGATAGCCAATTTTGCTATTGTTATTGCAAAAAAAACCACCAGCACAAAACCTTACTTACATGTTTTACCAATAAACACGGTTCCAAGTGCGATACCTGTATCAATGAGGTTCTTTACGCTTACGAATTGTACAAACAAGGAAAAACTCTTGACGAAATAGTTGTCTCAGTTGACAAAAAGTTTTATCGCCCTTACAAACCGCAACGACTTTAAATATAACTCATGAATACAATTGTCGAACAAAAACCAACCAGTATCTATATCCCCTATGCCTTGTTGGTAACTGCCCTACTTTCATTTTATATTGTTTCCCTAAACAAGGTTGACCTCAGACCGGGAGAGGTGGAATACCCAGCGGAGGCATTTCTAGCACCCGCGTTTGAATTGCCGACCCTTCAAGGCGGAAAAATCCGACTATCGGACTACCGAGGGAAGGTACTGTTTATCAACTTCTGGGCAACCTGGTGCGCCACCTGCAAAGTAGAGATGCCGTCCATGGAAAAGCTGTACCAACGTTTCCGAGAATATGATTTTGAGATGCTAACGATCAGTGTCGACAAAGACATGTCACTGATCGCTCCATTTATAAAGGAATACAATTTGACCTTTCCCGTTCTCCTTGACCCTGACAGCAAATTAGCCAAACAAAAATACAAAACAACCGGCGTTCCCGAAACCTTTGTTGTTGATAAAAATGGGATTATCGTTCACAAAGCCATAGGTCCTCGAGACTGGGCAACCGACGAAACGCTGGAAGCATTCGCTCAACTCATCCAGAGGGACTGACAAAGTGAACTTTAAAGTAATTCTTGTGTTATCTGTTTTCCTACTAATAATCCCAAATTTAATTTTTGCCCATGGCAGCGGTC
>JGI26249J51723_1000303_pt1 | contig 17349 bp, 11 predicted proteins | sample SaaInlV_135m_DNA_FD_51723 | JGI IMG/M metagenome (IMG submission 51723) | reverse complement strand
CCCCGACGTACCTCCTAAACCAATCGTTCCACCATCGGATACAGCGATCGTTGTCGAACCTGTTCCACTTGAAATCGTACCTGCAATATCAACATCATCTGCCTCAATTGTAATGCTCGCATTATCTTCAGTTGTAAGGGCCTTGCCGGAAGCCATGGTAAATGTACCCGTACCACTTTCATCAGAGTCGGGGTTGAAAGTCACAGACGATGCTATCGTCAGGTCACCGTTAACAGTGATTCCATTCCCTGCATTTACCGTAACTTGTTTAATTGTCGAAGCAGTGGTACCAAACTCTACTGACCCGTTAGAACCACTTGAATTTAATGTAACACCACCTGAAATATGCGAAAGNGTCACCCCATCGACATANATATTGCCACTTGAACTGTCGCCAATCACTAATTTCCCCGCGGTNATGTCGCTTAATTCGCTCTGTATCAATGTCAANCCGCAGGCAGAACCATTACAAATAGTNGAGACTGTTGATGCAGTTGTGCTTGCCGTTGTGCCATCCAACCCAATAGTTTCACCACTTCCACCCAGAATGGTTAATGTTCCAGCCCCGGCATCCAATGCCCCCGACAAAGTAAAGTCTGTTCCTGTAAGGGTAATATCGCCTCCGTTGGTATCCATGGCTCCAACTGACACAGTTCCACCAGCACTCATAACAATACTTCCGCCAGAGGTTTCAATTGTATCCGACGTGTCTGTAAAAGATATATTTCCAGTAGTTGCAGTGAAGGTAACGCTTTGTCCACTTGTCTGAGCAAATGTCAAACTGTTATTGAGAGTGATGGAACTAGTAGCAACCATATCGATGTTTGTAGTGGAAGCAACTGACTCAAGAATGTTTTCATAGGTTGTGAAAGAGCTCGCTGCACTAGCAGATGCTGTGCCTGAACCTCCCGAAATAGTTATATAGTCCGGATCCAGCAAAAGAGTCCCTGATTTCCCGTTTGCAGCAGTTGTATCCACACGACCAGAAAAGTAAAGCTCTTCTTTCCCAGAAACTTCTGCGAATCCGCCGTCACCAAATAGTCTTCCACCACGCGACCTTATGGTTCCAAAAAAATCTGTACGACGATCAGCCCAGAAAATAGTTCTTCCTCCATTACCTCCTGTCATCGCATCAGCAAAAATGGAAACATTGGCACCTACATAGTTTTCTAACGCTGTTGGAATTGAACCTAAACCCTGATAATCGCCACCAACGAGCACAAGGCCACCCCCAGCATCACCGGAAACATCAATAAAGGCATTATCATAAAGGCCGACTCTGTTACCCAAAATATGAACAACGCCGCCGGTCTCGTTGGTCCCTAAACCCGTCGCATCAATAGCTCCTGAAACACTAACTAATCCGTTACTGTCACCCGTAAGATAAATGGAACCATTTTTTTCTGTTATGGATTGAGCCTGGATATACCCAGACATATTGATAACATTGTCTATTAAACCCTGTGCAGACCGAACATCCATTGCCACCGTCCCACCATCGGCAAAAATATTTCCACTGTTGGATACAAGAGAGGTTAATTGTTCTCCGTTGAATCCCGTCACGCTTTGCATGACCTGACTGTCCACACCCAAGTTGACCAGTTGATCGCCATATAGGTCTAGAGTGAAAGTATTTCCAGCAGCAAGGCTTACTTTTCCTAACCGGGCACTGATGATTCCTGTATTTTGAACTCCTGGTGCGACAAATGCGATTAGCCCCCCTTCTGAGGCAGTAATAGTTCCACGATTGGTAATTGTATTTGAAAACTCAGGAGAGATATTAAAGTTGTACTGTCCATTTATGAAATTTGTATCCGATATATCGCTTGTCGTCGCGACCAAACCATGAACATCAATTTCTGCTCCATTCCCAAAAAGAATACCGTTGCGGTTTATCAACATTAGGTTTCCGTTTGATGTTAGCTTCCCGAATATTGAAGACGGGTCGTTCCCTGTCACGCGATTCAAAGTTACTGAACCTGCAGATGGTACTTGAAAATTGACATGCTCCCNCCCCGCAATACTAAATGAGCTCCAGTNAATGATCGATTTATCACTGCTCTGAGAAATATTGAGCCTGCTATCTGAAACCTGATTAATTGTCGCTGAACCCGCCTGCACGCTACCATTAGTTGGCAAGGCATAAATCAAGGATGGGAAAATGCCTAAAAGGTACGTNAGAAATGAAACTAGAAAAATAAGACCTCTTCCAGGCCTCCTCATTTGGCGAATTAAATGATGGTTAAGGGTAGAATTACCCATTTGGATAAACGGTTTATTTTCTTCCACGACCGGACGAACCGACTGCATAAAAACCCGTTGTCCCATTTTCATTATATTCATNATGATTCCCTTGCAACTCTCAGGCTAAAACAATATCCAAATATATAATTTCCAAAAATTCTCTGTAAAAAAGACTACCCAATAGACACACTGCGATTAAAATCTATTAGACAAACTAAAAAAGAATCTCGGATCCTTATTCCCTTCTGCAGCCACATTATCTGACACGGGCTTATTCATTTCTAGATAACCGGAAATCGAATCGGTAACATTAAACCTCACCCCCAAACCTATTGAGGTTAGGTCCTGCCGTTTAGCACCTGTGGACGTTTGCACCTTATTCCAAACTGACCCATAATCTAGAAAACTATAGAGCTGGAAGTCTGATAAATAATCCCATGCAGGACGAAATGCTTTTTGCAATTCAACTTTAAAGGCAATTCCATGATCACCAGTAATTTCAGAAGAATCATACGCTCGAGCATACTGAGAACCGCCCACGCCAAATTCTTCAGATGCTAGTAATTTGTCAAAGGAGTATTGCCACGAAGCAGCACCTAACAAGTTCCAACTGGGTGCCATGCTTTGTATTCTCATGAAACTTCCGGTTAGTTTTGTAAAGTTACTTTTACCCTGTGACCGTGAAAGGTTAGACGAGCCTGATTCCGTTGCATCAAAAACATTTAGCCCTTGGCTCAGGTTTAACTGGATAAGGTTTACCCCCTTGTTCGTGTCGGCAAAATCATAAGAAAATCCCATAGTCATCACTCGTAAACGATCTTCTGAATCTAGCGACCCGAGAATTTTTGTTGTTGAGTTTCTTCCTGTGAAACCCAAATACCCAGTCAGGTTTTTTCCTCGAGACCGAAGAAATGGGTGTGTCAACCGAAGAGTAATGCTCGTACTGTCTCCATTAATATCAAATTGCTTAAGACTAGAACCCGGTTCTGACTCACTTACTGAACCTGAGAAAAATAACCTCGTACCTTCCTGGTTTACTGGGAGGTCATAAAACGCATTCATAAAAAGCAACTCTTCCGTTTGACTGGTAACCACTCCCTGCAAACCCGTGCGATCGTAACTGCCTAACAGTGAATTTGCTGTAACTCCACCTGAAAACTGGTACGGGCCATTAAATTTTGAACCTCGGTTATCAGCTCCCACGTGACCCTCGAAAGCCTTATCCGCTAAAATTAATGTCATAGTTGTAGCGCTCGGTTTATCTTCCGACGGTGTCAAGACAGACTTAGCCGCTACTCCAGGCAAATCATCAATCAGCAACAAGTACCGTTCGAGGTCGAGCGCGCGCAATGGACGAGATTTTAGGATTTTTTTCTTGTACTGATTGATTAATTTTCTAGGACCGCGGACAGGCCCTTGGATTTTTATTTTGTCGATATAACCTTCAATAATTTTTAGGTAAACTACCCCATTGTTTATTTTCTGCGGTGGGACAATGGCCTTAGACAAGATATAACCATCATTTCGATACTTATTCGTTATTGATTGAGCTATTTCATAAATATCCTTAAGGGTTAGCTCTTTCTTTAAATAGTTGCTGTATAAATGTTTGAAAGCCTTCTTGTCATAAATGGTTGTTCCTTGAATGAATAATTGCTTTAAAACAAACTTGACTCCTTTTAGATCTTCGGGAAACACAGGTACCATAGTTTTAGGCTTGATGGGAATGACAGAAGATTTTGGACTAGGCTGTTGCCCAAACCTACGGTCAAACCGATGGGGCGCGGCCTGTTTATACGTACGATCACGCCCCTCTGGAGAAATCTGAGCCTGAACTTCACCACCTTGGATCGGCCAGCTGAACATCCCCACTAGAAACAAGATTAGTACTCTAAAATGATTTGAGCCAATAAGGGCTCTAGAATTCTCCACCATAGTTTCCTATCGGATAAATTTAGCTATGTATTAAGCTTTACAAGCGAGTTTCAAAAACATTTGATGACCCGTAACTCTTTATTGAATAAGATGTTCAGGAAAAAAGGTATTTCATGGTGCCGCGGGCAGATGACTGCTCGTTGTCCCAAACCCGCAAAAAAACTATAAAATTTATAGTCTGCAATGACTTGGACACACTATTGCCCGATAAAAAGCAAAGACTGTGCCAAATATGGGACTACCCCAGTGGGAGCTAAACCCCTTTATTTATAATATTTTACTTAATTTTAAAGTACTTAGATCAAAAGGGGTTGGATGCAAATCGGGAAGTATCTTCCTTATTCAAAGTGTCAATATGAGAACTTTAAACTGGAAAAGGACAATATTGCGGGAGGGCGTATTAAAGCTACTAAGTTACCGCTAACTAAGCTGTGGGAGGCTGAAGCGATTGGCTCAATTCCAAAAATTAGTAATTACCAAAAAGCAATTCGGAAGGTTTATCTTCGAAAGTCAGCAGCCCTGTCATTCTACGGAACAACTATTGTCGTAGAAAGCCGAGTCTAAAATAATCTAATTTCTTTGTGTTAATATCAGGAGTCTCATTCAAAGAGTTAATTCTGGTTATCAAAATAACCAATCCTAATTGTCAGGTTTATTACTATTGTCCCCTCAAGAACATCCAAAACCAAGTTTAAATAAAAAAACCTTCGTTCGCGAGCTTCGCTTGCAGGGAACAGATGGCATCCGTCGAGAAGTAAGGCTCTCCTCCTCACAAGAGACCACGAATTTAACTCCCCAAGAAGTCTTCTTGAAGCTTGGATTCATCACAGAAGAATTCATGGAAATATATGCCTATGCCCATATCAAGCAGTTAATGTCTACAGGAAAAATTCAGACTGGGGACAGTGTTATTATTGGGTGGGACCCTAGAGATCCAAAAGGGAATTATACTTCTGCCGTCGTTAGCGGGATATGTAAAGCAGGCGTAAATGCACTGGTTTTAGGTGTAGTTCCCACCCCATTGGTTCCAATGTATATGCTTTACAAAAATGCCCGCGGCGGTTTGATGGTAACCGCTTCTCATAATCCAAGAGATCAGAATGGCATTAAAATTTTTTCTTCTTTCCAAGGGCTAAAGCTACTACCTGATAATGACTTAACCTTGACGCATGCTGTCCTTGAAGTAAAACCTTCAACTCTAGAAAAGCTTACTCTTAAGGGAAAATGTATTGACTCTCGAAAAGAGGCCTTGGAATTGTTTCATAACTTTTCTCTCGCGCCAAAAAATACATGGATCCCACCAGAATTTGAGAAGAATCTTTTTAAAAATATTACCTTAGTAGTCGATCCCGCTAACGGGTCGCTTTCTGGCATCGCAGCAAAAATATTTCACCAACTCGGGTTCGGAAATGTAATAGAAATAAATTCCAAGTTAAACGGCGATGTAAATCTAAAAAGCGGCGTGGCCGACTTAGAGGGCAAAGCCATAATAACAAGAGAAATGATCGAGAAAGGAACTGGGATATTTTCAAAACATTTGGCTATTACAAAGTTGCTAGACCTTGGCCAAAAAAATAGAACTTTGGTTGCTAAGGGAGATAAAAAAATTTGTGGAGCTGTTTTTGATGCCGACGGAGATCGATTCTATCGACTGGATTATGATGCATCTAAGGACGCCTTAATTGTTATGAGTGGAGACGAAGCTGCTTTCTTTCAAGCCAAACACCTCATAACCTCTAACCCCAAACAATACAAAGGAAGCACATACATTAACACCGTTGAAAGTGACTTTAATGCATCGGTCGCGGCTAAAAAACTGGGCTTTCTTCCCGTGCTCACACCTGTGGGAGATAAATGGATTTTGCTAAAAATTGCTTTACTCACAGCGGAAAAAAAAATTCGTGCGGCAAAAAAATTAAAAGGAACGAAAGTACTAGCAACCAGCATACTAGAAAAGTGGAAAAACATTCAAAATAAAGATTCTCTAAACGTTTTAAATATAGAAGAACTAGAGTCAGAGTTGAACCAATTTTTTAAAATTAACAAAGCTGAGGGGTATGTCGCTAATAGTAACAAAAATGATCTCTTTTCTATTGGTAGCGAGGAAACCGGACACTGTATCACTGAAGGCTACCTCACTTTAAAAAATGAAACACAAGTGTCGGTTTTTTTTGGCAATGGAGTCAAAAGTGCCATAAACACATTCGTTGCTACCCAATTTTTATTAGAATCAAAACCAACGCGGGCCTACTTTGCTAACCTTACTCGCCCGTTCCCCCCCGGATATAAGCAAACTTTCTATACTTACTACGTGAACAAAAAACTTTTCCATAAAAATTCACAACTATGGAACCAAGTAAAAACATCAATATATCAAGAAGGACGGAACAAAGGCTTTAGTCCTCGGTTCACTAGTTTTAGTGCAGAGCCTGACATGTTGTACATTAAACTTAGTTCAAAAAAAAATGAGAACGCCGCCATTTTTGTCCGAAACTCAGGAACTGAAAATAAAATAGGGGTTAATTTGAGAGGATCGATGAAGAGTGCTGCAAAGTTGAAGTCCATCGGTGAAAAATGTATTAAAATATTATTATATTCTATGAAGGACTTTGAAAACCACCTTTGCAAATTAGAGAAAAGTATTCTCAATCAACTAATTTTTGGATCGGTTTTAAATACTAAGCTAAAGTTAAAAAAACCTGCGGGGGAAAGGGTTCTTTCGGAAATGGCGAAACAGGGCCTAATTCGACTAACCAGGGATGGCCATACCCTTACTGCCCTTGGGAAATGGTACCTATCTATAAAGAAGCAGGATGGTTAAAATAGAACTTTTAACTCCGGGAGCACAAAATATTATTTTTCCTGCAAACAACCGTTATCTTCAAGGGGTAAGCATGAAAGACTCTACTTTCTCTTTACACTTATCATCATGAGGCATTTTTTAGACACTTATTTTCCACAACTAAACAACTTTGCACATAATGATATTTTTAAAAATATCAATCAAGTTTGGGATCCCCTTAAAAACCTTGATAAAGTTATTACCAGAATCTTAGCGGAAGACCCTACAGGTGACCAAATCGAATCCGTTTCCGGTCTTACAATTGATACGAGTAGTTCCGTTAAGAGCATCGTTGTGAAGCGCTGGATAAAACTTAAAACTCCCATCATATCCCAGGCACTTGAGATTAGAATTGATAGTGGAACTGTTTTAGAGCCTACGGCTATCATCAAAGGCCCATCAGTCATAGGCAAAAAATAATGACATTCGTCAAGGATCATACCTAAGAGGTAATATCGTGGTAGGAAATAATTGTGTAATAGGTCACTGCACGGAAATTAAAAACTCCATACTAATGAATCATGTGGAAGCGGGCCATTTTAACTACATTGGAGATAGCATTTTAGGAAGTTTTGTCAATATGGGAGCGGGTTCACGACTTGCTAACGTCCAGTTTCGTGGGTTAAAAGAAAAGATGGACGATACTATCAACGATATTAAGATACCCATAGAAAACAAACTAATTTCAACCGGTTTTTCCAAGCTTGGTTCAATCATAGGTGACAACGTCGAAATCGGCTGTAACGCAGTATTATCTCCTGGAGCTTTGATTGGTAAAGACAACTGGATTTATCCAAACTGTACTGTCTCCAAAGGCTTTCACCCTCCTGGGCATTTCATAACTCCTTCGGAACACAAGTCAAAATCTCGCAAAAAATAAATCTTCTTCAAAAGATTTATTGTCTGGTGTAAAATAGATTTTGAAATATTGATTTTTCTAGTCCACTCTCGTACAGTTTCCTTTTTGGAATGCTACTATTGTAACTTAGATAATTAATTTAAATACAAAATTGCGGATGTGGCGGAACTGGCAGACGCGCATGATTTAGGATCATGTGGGGCAACCCGTGGAGGTTCAAGTCCTCTCATCCGCACCAGTTATGTTAATGATTTCCAGCTCATTCCAGATTCTAGGCTGAAAAAATATGCATGAAAACTTAAACAGAGAAGAAGAAATCAAGGTGCCTCCTGACCGATCTTTCGGTATAGTATTCACCCTCGTATTTTTAGCTATGGGGGTATGGGTAGTCTCTGAAGGGCAGTCTAAGGGATGGCTTTTTTTTGTAATTGCCGCCCTTTTTTTGGTTGTTGCCATAGCACGCCCCTGCATTTTAGGTCCTCTCAATAGAGCATGGACAAAATTTGGACTTCTCCTTGGTCAGGTGTTCAATCCCCTCCTATTAGGAGTCGTTTTTTTTCTGGTTGTCACCCCGATAGCAGTTGTCATGAGACTATGGGGCAAGGATTTCCTTCACCTAAAATCTAAACCCGGTCTCAAAAGTTACTGGATCGATCGCAGTTCTGCAGGCCAAAAAATCGGTTCGATGACTAAACAGTTTTAATTAAACCTGAGGCATATATGTCATTTTTAAATGAGTTTTGGGAATTTCTTCGTGAGCGAAAGAAGTTCTGGTTGTTACCTATTATTTTTGTTCTCTTGTTGATGGGTGGGTTAATTGTCTTAACTCAGGGTTCTGCTGTTGCTCCCTTTGTCTACACCCTATTTTGATCCAGAAACCAATACAAATTCTGGGCCTCTCGGCCTACTACCATGATAGCGCGGCAGCGCTCATTCAAAATGGTTGCATTCTCGCCGCTGCTCAAGAGGAGCGGTTTACACGAATAAAACACGATGCTCGATTTCCCATCAACGCCATCGGATATTGCTTGAGTGAAGCCAAGATCTCTCCTAAAGAAATTGACTATGTGGTTTTCTATGACAAGCCGTTTTTAAAGTTCGAGCGGTTACTGGAAACCTACTTGGCCTTTGCTCCGAGAGGATTCAACTCCTTCAGAAAAGCCATCCCCTTATGGCTCAAAGAGAAACTGTTTCAGAAAAAAATGCTATGTGACGAGCTGCATAAGTTCGGATTTGAGGGCAACCTAGCAAACAGGCTTTTATTTTCAGAGCATCACTTGAGCCATGCAGCGAGTGCGTTTTTTCCTTCCCCTTTTTCCAAGGCTGCCATACTAACAATGGATGGGGTGGGCGAATGGGCAACAACTTCACTTGCTTTAGGAAAGGAAAACAAGATAGAGATCCTCAAAGAAATCCATTTCCCTCATTCTATCGGACTCCTGTATTCGGCTTTCACTTATTACACTGGGTTCAAGGTTAACTCAGGTGAATATAAACTTATGGGACTCGCTCCGTATGGTGAACCAAAGTATGCGCAGCAAATATTAGATCATCTGATTGATCTGAAAGCCGACGGATCGTTCAGACTCGACCTCTCCTATTTTAATTATTGCACTGGACTCACTATGACCAGTACCCGGTTTCACGATTTATTTGAGGGCCCTCCCCGTTCTGCGGAATCACAATTGACTCAGAAACATATGGATATTGCAGCCTCCATCCAAAAAGTGACTGAGGAAGTGGTNCTTAGACTTGCTCGTTCACTCNTAAAAGAAACCGGGGAAAAAAACCTTTGTCTAGCAGGCGGGGTAGCACTGAACTGTGTCGCTAATGGAAAAGTACTTCGTGAAGGAGGTCAAAATCACCTTTGGATTCAACCCGCTAGCGGTGATGCGGGTGGAGCCCTTGGGGCGGCCCTAGCAGCCTATCACCTGCATCTGGAGCAACCAAGACAACTGTCTTCTTCAGGTGACTCCATGGAGGGAAGTTATCTCGGACCTATGTTCCCGGATGAGGAAATTGCTAAACGACTAGAAGGGATGAGCGCACGATTTGAAGTTCTGGAAGAGGATGAGCTCATTCGTTCCTGTGTCGAAATTCTTCAAGAGGGCAAAGCTGTCGGCTGGTTTCAAGGAAGGATGGAGTTTGGTCCCCGGTCACTGGGAGCTCGCTCTATTCTCGGCGATGCCAGATCACCACAAATGCAATCGGTTCTTAATTTAAAGGTCAAGTTTCGTGAATCATTCAGACCATTTGCCCCGTCAGTATTAAGAGAAGANGTTTCTGAATGGTTTGATCTGGATACCGATAGTCCTTATATGTTACTGGTAGCCGATATTTCAAAAAAATACCAGCGACCCATGACGGACGAGCAGAAACAGTTGTTTGGAATAGAAAAGTTAAATGTGCCGCGTTCTGATATTCCAGCAATCACTCATGTGGATTATTCCGCTCGCATTCAAACGGTGCACAGAGAAACCAATCCCCGCTATCATAAATTACTTTCGGCATTCAAGTCTCGAACCGGTTGCCCGGTTCTGGTCAATACCAGCTTTAACGTGCGAGGAGAACCCATAGTCTGTACTCCTGAAGATGCTTTCCGATGCTTTATGGGAACCGGGATTGAAGCGCTTGCTATAGGAAACTGCTTTTTAAGAAAAGAAGCTCAACCACCTCATTTAAAAGAAAACTATACAGAAATGTTTGATCTGGACTAATTCCCGAATCAGCTTTGTAAGTTTCCTGCGGGATATTTATTTGATTGAAATTTTTTGAGGTGTATTTTGGGTCATGGATTACTTTTCACCTCGTAGAAAAGAATCATATAACGTATGCTAAAATGGCGTTGTATCGATGGTTAAAAAGAAAAATATTAGCGCATAGCTGGAGGCATCTTTCATTAAAGATAACTCGCACTAAATTTTTAAACATAATGGTTTGTGCGAGAGGAATTTGGTGAGAACTTGATTTAGAATTGTATTTTAAAAATAAACAGAAATCTAAAATCTTCCGTCTACATTAATAACCTTTACCTTCGCACAAAACATGAATACGAAAATAGAGGATATTGACTCCTGTAAAAAGAAAATCAAATTTGATATTGCCTATAAAGACTACCAAGCAAAGGTTNAAAGNTCTTACCTTACTCTCGCTCGGCAAGTCAAGGTTCCGGGGTTCCGTCCGGGGAAAGCACCAATGTCAATGTTAGAAAAACGATTTGGACCAAATGTTAAGAAGGAGGTCATGACCCAACTCGTCAGCGAAAGACTCGCTGAAGTGATAGAAGAAAAAGGGTTCCGCTCTGTAAGTCCACCAAAAATTCTAGAAGTCGAAGCTGAAGAAGGAACTGATATAAGTGTTTCAGCTTCAGTAGAAATTGTTCCTGACTTTAAAATTAACGACTACTCCAAAGTAGAAATTCCCATTGAAATCACACGAGTGACTGATGAGGATGTGAATCAAGCTATTAATTATCAACGCGAACGTCAGGGCACCAAAGTACAAGTATTAGACAGGCCTGTTGAAGACAAGGACTTTGTTAAGCTTGACTTTAATGGAACTCTGAACGGCGAAGCATTTGAAGGCGGGAAGGGCAGTGACCATATAGTTCAAATCGGCTCTGAGTACCTGTTGAAGGACATGGGAAGGCAACTCATAGGTATGTCCGTGGATGAAGAAAAAGATATCCCTGTTCAAATCCCTGAAAATTACTCCTCTAACAAATCCATCGCAGGCAAAGAGGTTATTTTTCATGTCTCTCTAAAAGGAATCCAGAAAAACCAACTTCCCGAACTGAATGACGACTTTGCTAAAAATATTGAGCCTAAAGATAAGTTCGCTAGCTTAGAAGACATGAAGCTACAAATTAGGTCTCAACTGGAAGAGCATGCTCGCGGAGATGCTCATAGGGAGGCTAAAAAAATAGTCGCAAAAAAAATCACTGAAATGAATCCTATCGAAGTCCCCGAGGGCTTAGTGGAAGAACAAATCAAGCATATGGTCATTCAGGCTTTAAAAAAGGNACAACAGNCCCAAAACAAAACAGAACCTATCAACGAAGAAGAAATACATGTAACAGACTCACAAAAGAAAGAACACAGAGAAAATGCCACCCAACTCTTACAACAGGAGCTGGTACTTGATCAATTGGCCTCTAACCTTAATATTAAGATTGGTGAAAGTGAACTCAATGCGGAGGTCAACAATATGGTTCGTATGTTGGGCGAAACGAATGCCCACAAAATGAAAAAACAATGGGAACAAAATGGTGTCTTAGCTAGATTACAAAGCCGAATTAAGCGTGATAAGACGCTCGATGCAGTGATGAAGGAAGTCCAGGTAAAAGAAGAAGTTGTTGACAGAAAAGAAGATATTGACAATAATTAAAGTAACACGTCTTAGCTTATTTTTTGCATTGCTCCAAGCAGTTCTTAAGCCCCACATAGGCTAGGGGGATATGACTTAGCCTTCTCATTATTCTATAATTGAAAAAGAAAGAACGTATATGACGGATACTTATAATCAGTTGATACCAATTGTAATTGAACAAACCAGTCGCGGAGAGCGCTCTTACGATATTTATTCGCGCCTACTTAAAGACAGAATCATATTCCTTGGTACCGGAGTTGACGATAATGTAGCCAACGCCATTATAGCCCAAATGCTTTTTTTAGAATCAGATGAACCCGATCAAGATATTTATCTATACGTCAATACTCCTGGTGGACAGGTAAGTTCGGGAATGGCTATCTACGATACCATGCAATATATCAAACCAGACGTGCAGACAATTTGTATTGGACAGGCAGCCAGTATGGGTGCCTTGCTATTAGCAGCTGGAGCCAATGGAAAACGATTTTCTCTTCCACATGCAAGGATAATGATCCATCAGCCAAGCGGTGGGTTTCAAGGTCAACATACAGACATTGAAATTCAGGCCAAAGAAATCTCCCGTATTCGAGACATTCTTGACGGAATACTCGCAACGCACTCCGGGCAGGACCCTAAAAAGGTTCGCAAGGATACCGAGCGGGATCACTATATGACTGGTGAGGAAGCTTTAAAATATGGTTTAATTGATAAGCTAATCACTAAACGCGAAGANGCAGAAAAGAAGAAGCAATAAATTTTGACCGAGAATATGAGCTACCTTTTCTCTTGATCACCCAATAGAGGAATCCTATGAGTAAAAAAAAGTCCCCAAAGAACAATAACTACAGATGTTCCTTTTGTGGCAAGAGCCAAGATGAGGTTAAAAAGCTGATCGCTGGCCCAACTGTCTTTATATGTGATGAGTGCATCGAACTATGTAACGAAATCATGGTAGAAGAATGGGCTCAAGCAAAGTCCGAGGATGTACAACACTTATTAAAACCAAAAGATATCTACAATCACCTCGAAAATTATATTATCGGGCAAAACCGTTGCAAGCGCATACTTTCAGTCGCCGTTCACAACCATTTCAAGCGGATAGAAGCTAATATAAATATGGACGAAGTAGAACTTCAAAAAAGCAATGTGCTGCTTATTGGTCCTACCGGTTCTGGGAAAACNTTAATGGCTCAAACGTTGGCAAAAATTCTTGACGTGCCATTTACTATTGTTGACGCCACAACACTTACCGAAGCCGGTTATGTTGGAGAAGATGTAGAAAATATCATCCTNAAACTATTACAAGCTGCAGACTACGATGTGGAAAAAGCGGAGCGAGGAATTATTTATATTGATGAGATTGATAAAATATCTCGCAAAACAGAAAACCCATCAATCACTCGTGATGTGTCAGGGGAAGGCGTACAACAAGCCTTACTTAAAATTATTGAGGGCACCACTGCCAGCGTTCCACCACAAGGCGGAAGAAAACACCCTCACCAGGAATTTTTACAAGTTAACACATCTAATATCTTGTTTGTCTGTGGTGGCGCTTTTGTTGGCCTCGACAGTGTCATCCGTAGCCGTGTAGGAAAAAAAACACTTGGATTTAGCCAAGAACCCATCTCAACAGGAAAAATAGAAACGGAAGNTCTTCTCGAAAAGGTACAACCGGAAGATCTTCTCAAGTACGGACTCATCCCAGAATTTGTAGGGCGGTTTTCTATCGTTGCGACTCTTAATGAGCTCGACACAACTGCTTTAATGAAAGTACTTTCAGAACCCAAAAATGCAATAACAAAACAATTTCAGAAACTTTTTGAATTCGAAAATGTTAAATTAAAGTTTACAGAAAATGCCATTCGAGCGATCGCAGAAAAAGCGATCGCCCACAAAACAGGTGCACGTGGGTTGCGCTCAGTACTAGAAGAACACATGCTTGATATCATGTTTGAACTACCATCACGAGATGATATTCAAGAAGTTGTAGTCAATGAAGAAGTAATCAAAAATAGTGAAGAACCACTTCTCGTATATCACAAACAAAAAAAGGCAAGTTAAATGAGTTCAGGCCACCCCTTGTTACCTCTACTCCCACTAAGAGACATAGTTGTTTTTCCCTTCATGGTAATCCCGCTTTTTGTTGGGCGAGAGAAGTCTGTTTGCGCTTTGGAAAAATCCATGTCCGAACAAAAAAATATTTTTCTAGCTTCCCAGCGTAACCCAAATTCTAACGACCCAACTCCAAAGGATATTCACGAAACTGGTACTATCGCCAATATTCTGCAAATTCTAAAATTAACCGATGGCACAATAAAGGTTCTAGTTGAAGGCCTGCAACGCGGGCGCATCATTAAATTCAGTAAAAGCACCGATTTTTATCAAGTAGAAATCGAGCGTGTTCAAGAAAATGAGCAAGTCACACCTGAACTTAAGGCACTTATGAGAAGTGTTGGCAGTGTATTCGAACAGTATGTCAAACTGAATCAGAAAATACCACTGGAAGCAGCTTCTGCAACAACGAACATTATTGAACCACATCGTTACGCTGACACCATTGCAGCCTATATGGTTTTTCAATCCAATGAAAAGCAAGCCCTTTTAGAAACCTTCAACCCTGGCGATCGCTTAGACAAATTACTTAGTACTCTAAAGTCCGAAGTTGAGATTCTTAAAATCGAAAAAAAGGTCCATGGACGTGTTCGGAAACAGATGGAAAGCAGTCAAAAAGAATTTTATCTAAACGAACAACTCAAGGCTATACAGAAGGAATTAGGGAAACGTGATGAGTTTAAAACAGATATCGATGAATTGACGGAAAAAATAAAAAAAGTTGGCTTGCCAAAGGACATTAATGAAAAAATATCAAAAGAACTGAGGCGACTTGAGCTCATGCAACCAATGTCAGCCGAGGCAACCGTTTCACGAACCTATATTGAGTGGTTCATCGATCTACCTTGGAAACAGGGGACAGGCTCTGAAAAAATTAAAATTNCAGANGCGATAAAAANACTCGACAAAGATCATTATGGGCTAGCAAAAGTTAAGGAGCGTATCATCGAGCACTTAGCAGTACTCAANCTAGTCAAAAAAATTAAAGGACCGATTTTATGTTTAGCAGGNCCACCGGGGGTTGGTAAAACNTCCCTAGGGCAGTCCATTGCCANGGCCACNGGGAAAAAATTCATTCGTGNTTCTTTGGGTGGAGTCCGTGATGAAGCAGAAATNAGGGGTCATCGAAGAACTTACATTGGAGCACTTCCGGGAAAAATTATCCAGGGAATAAAAAAAGCTGGCACTATGGATCCTGTATTTATGCTGGATGAAGTTGATAAAATGAATTCTGATTTCCGTGGTGACCCTTCCTCTGCGTTACTAGAAGTACTCGATCCTGAGCAAAACTTTAACTTCAACGACCATTATCTTGAGGCGGATTACGACCTATCGCAAGTTCTATTCATCTGTACTGCTAACGTTCTCCACACCATACCCAAACCCCTTTTGGACCGAATGGAGGTAATCCGCTTACATGGCTATACGGATGAGGAAAAAGTCGGGATTGCCGAAAAGTTTCTTATCCCTAAAAAAATAAAAGAACACGGATTAACAAAAAACAACGTTAAATTCAAAAAAACAATCTTAAACCGAATTGTGGATAGTTATACCCGCGAATCAGGAGTTCGTAATTTAGAGCGAGAAATAGCTACCATCTGTCGTAAAGTCGCCAGAAAAGTTGTAGACAAGGGGAAAAAACATTCTACTAAAGTTGGAGTTGACGATCTTAAAGAATTTTTAGGCATTCCTAAATACCAACGCTTGCCTGCGAACAAACCACTTCCGGTGGGTGTTGCCACTGGATTAGCTTGGACGGAGGTTGGAGGCGAACTACTATCAATAGAGGTAACTGTTTTGCCTGGTAGCGGGAAACTTTCGCCTACAGGTACGCTAGGTGATGTTATGAAAGAGTCTGCTCACGCAGCCCTTAGTTATGTTCGATCAAGAGCGAAAGATTTCGGGCTTAAAAATGATTTCTATCAGAAGACTGACATCCATATACATATCCCCGAAGGAGCAGTCCCTAAAGATGGGCCCTCAGCTGGAATCACTATGGCCATCGCAATGGTATCCGCCTTGACAAAAAATCCTCTACGACACGGCATTGCAATGACGGGTGAATTAACATTAACTGGAAAAATTTTACCTATCGGTGGGCTCAAAGAGAAATCTCTGGCCGCTCATCGAGGGGGGATTTTTAAAATCATTCTGCCAAAGGAAAATGAAAAAGACATCCCTGAAATTCCGGATAAAATTAGAAAAAAAATGATTTTTTATCCAGTTTCTACTATGGATGAAGCCATTAAAGAAGCGTTTGAAAAAAAATTAAGCCCTGGGAAAAAACCAGCTAAAATAAAAATCAGAAAAAAGCAAGCCAGCTCTCGCCAACAACCTGCAACCACGCTGAACTAACTTTTCATTCTCTCAAGCTAAGTGTGGTGTTTTGCATTTTTACCACATGACTAAAAAAACTTTAAAACCTCCTGCCTCACCAACTCAAGGAGGGAAGCTACATGTCTTGGTCTATATGGTGATAGGGAACTAATGCATCTTCATTTAAAACCATAGCCATTACCTGATCCGTATGAATAAATTCANTCATTACTTTTAGTAAAGTAACAGAGTTGGAAAGAAATGCATCAATAGTCTGGTCGTTGATAGATTTTTTTGACAACTCTTCATAAAGATTCATTAGACGCTCCGACTGATCCACGCGCAGATTAATCGTTTTAAAATCTATTTTTCGTGCGTTTATCTTGCGAGCAAACTCCTCATAATTGAGATAATTTTCAATATCTTCAGGATGTTCTCCGCGGGAGATCAGTATTTTTTTTGTCTCTTCACGTCCATAGTCTTGTAGCATTTTTTTAAATTCAATAGCCACCTTATTTAAAGGTACTCCTTCTGACGTTTTACACAAATAACGCAAGCTAAAAATCATCTTATTTATGTTGCTATCGAGTTGCATTCCGTGAAAAGAATAAGGCTTTGAATCCACATTCCTTTCGAAGGCCCCCCACATTCCTCCATGTTTTTGAACTAA
>JGI26249J51723_1000297_pt1 | contig 17580 bp, 20 predicted proteins | sample SaaInlV_135m_DNA_FD_51723 | JGI IMG/M metagenome (IMG submission 51723) | reverse complement strand
TATTATCTATTCTCTTTTTAAATTATAATTAGTTGAAAAAAGTGCCAGCGATCAAATTTAAAATTATTTATTAACGGTAATGAAAGACCTCTTACCTTTTGAGAAGTTCATAACAATTAAATATCGTGGCAAATTTAACTACAAATCTAATGATATGGCAAATTTTAGTATAAAAAAAGTATAAGAAGGAAGGGGTTGACTGGTGGAATTATCTGGTCACGGGTGAGGGTTGTTGCCGTGCTTTTTTAAGCAAAAACACCCTCTGGAAAGATAGCCAGAGGGTGTTTTTATAAACAGTAAATATTTATAACGTTACTCAAATCTGTTTTAGGTTTTAGAAACTTCTTGATACGCCAAATATTGCTCTACCTTCTTTTCCTGACTGATCTGTTGAGTTCCAATTGTCATCAACATCTGTATCAACGTATGTCACGCTCAGATCAAAACTCTTTAAAGTGTAGGATCCGCCCACGCTGTAATCAACGTAATCAGGGGCACCATAGACTGTTTCCAAGTCTATCGACTGATGCCCCACGTGTGCACTTAGGGTCACTCCTTGAGGCAACTCGTAATCCAATCCCCCCTGTACATAAGTCGCATCTCCTGATTCACCAAAGAACTCGTCTGAGTAATTAACTGCGAAGGAAAGAGCTACAGGTCCTATGGATTTTCCTAAACCAATGGCATATTCCATGAAATCATAGTTTGAACTATCATAAGCACCGGGATAGGTATAACCGATCAAAGAAAGGTCTATACTGACACCGTTAGAAAGTTCCTTTGAAAACCCACCATAAAAGTCAAACTCAGAGACTGATTCATCATCATTAAAATCAACATTAGAACCCCAGGTGCCAAGATAAAACCCTGAATTATGAGCCCAATCAAAGCCACCCTGTATAGCTGCTTCTTCACCGCTCTGGTCGATTCCACGAAAACTGTATTCACTAAAGATACCCACATTTGCCGAAAAACTACCTAGGCCCTCATCGGCATTCACTGTTGTGGATCCACCAATCAAAAGCCCACTTATAACAGCAAGACTAAGAACGCTTTTTAAAAAACGGTTTACTAACATCATCACTATCTCCTCTTAAAATTGCAGTGCAAATGATTTCTGCGGCGTCGCTTGAGCGGTGGTCCAATAATACCGGAGGTATAGTGGCATACCTCGATAAATGTTTTCAATGTGAATTTTTGGATTAAAAGATTTAAACATCGTAATACATGTAAAGTTCATAAGGGTGTGGACGTAACCGTAATTGGTCTACTTCATTCTCACGCTTGTAATCAATCCATGTATCAATAAGGTCCTGAGTGAAGACATCTCCTTTGAGCATAAAATCGTGATCTGACTCAAGTGCCTCCAACGCTTCATCCAGTGAACCTGGTAGAGTAGGAATATTAGCAAGTTCCTCTTTACCCATTGCGTATATATCCTTATCCATCGGTTCACCAGGATCAATTTTGTTTTCAATACCATCCAATCCAGCCATGAGCATAACAGCAAAAGCCAAGTATCCGTTTGCAGAAGGATCAGGAAAACGGGCTTCCATTCTTTTTGCTTTGGGGCTCTGGGAATACATGGGAATTCGAACGGCAGCACTTCGATTACGACTTGAATAAGCAAGATTGACAGGCGCCTCGAAACCTGGAACCAATCTTTTATATGAATTGGTAGTGGGTCCTGTAAAAGCACAAATTGCTCGGGCATGTTTCAATATTCCGCCGATATAATGCAATCCCATTTCACTAAAACCTGAGTAACCGTCCCCGGCAAAAAGAGGTTTACCACCTTTCCAGATACTCTGGTGCACATGCATTCCGGTTCCGTTATCACCAAATAAAGGCTTTGGCATAAATGTCGCGGTCTTACCGTGACGCTTAGCTATATTTTTAACGATGTACTTGTACCACATTAAGTTGTCTGCACATTTTACCAAGGGTGCAAAACGCATATCGATTTCACATTGCCCAGCCGTGGCTACTTCATGGTGGTGACATTCCATTTCAATCCCAACTTCTTCCATGGTAAGCAGCATCTCACTACGAATATCCTGCAAGCTATCAGTTGGAGATGTGGGGAAATAGCCTTCTTTGTGGCGAGGTTTATAACCCAGATTTGGCTCTTCATCTCTGCCAGAATTCCCGGAATTCCATATTCCCTCCTCGGAATCCACCGCATAAAAAGCCTGATTGGAATCATTTTGATATCTCACATCATCGAAAATAAAAAACTCGGCTTCCGGTCCGAAATATCCCGTGTCCCCAAGTCCTGTTGACTTGAGGTAGGCCTCCGCTTTTTGAGCAACATTCGAGGATCCCTTGAATATTTTTCCTTGGTGATGGGATCAGAAATATTGCATATCAAGCTTAGTGTAGGAACATGCATAAAAGGATCCATCATCGCGGTTGTAGGATCCGGTATAACGATCATGTCACTGTTATTGATTGCCTGCCATCCTCTAACACTCGAACCGTCAAACCCAAGGCCATCCTCAAATAAACTTTCCTCAAGTTCGCTTGTGGGTACAGAAAAATGCTGCCAGGTACCCAGCAAATCCGTGAATTTAATATCCACAATTTTAACTTCATTTTTCTTCGCTAAATCCAATACCTCTTTGGGCGTCATTCTAATTACCTCCTGCACTTTTATGAATTAATGATCTTGTTTATATCCATATCTACCTAAAAGCTTAGTTAGAGATGATATAACCGCGCTCGTTATGGAGAGAGAGATCCAAGCCTTCGGTCTCTTCGTCTTCCGAAACGCGTATGCCCATAACCCCATCGAGAACTTTTAAAATGATAGCACTTACGACTCCGGTATAGATCAAGGTTGCGGCGACACCGATGAACTGCACTGAGACTTGCCCGCTGATACTCGTGATGTCGCCACCAAAGCCAGCGCCACCAAGGCTTTCGGCACAGAATACACCAGTTAAAATTGCACCAATGATACCGCCCACGGCATGAATACCGAATACATCTAACGAGTCGTCATAACCCAAAGCGTGTTTAATCACCGTGGATGCGAAGAAGCAGCCAGCCCCTGAGGCAAATCCAATCGCTAAGGCACCCATAGGGCCTACAGCACCGGAAGCCGGGGTTATGGCTACCAAACCTGCAACCGCACCGGAGGCAATTCCAAGAACACTGGGTTTCCCATGTTTTGCCCATTCGATGAACATCCAGCCAAGGGCTGCCGCGGCTGTAGCGATTTGAGTTACAGCCATTGCCATTCCGGCAACTCCATCAGCTGCCAATTCACTACCAGCGTTAAACCCAAACCAACCAACCCACAACATGGAAGCACCCATCAGAGTATAACCGAGGTTGTGTGGTGGCATGTGTGTGGTCGGATACCCTTTGCGTTTGCCAAGAATGATTGCAGCCACCAAACCAGCCATACCGGCATTGATATGGACAACTGTGCCCCCAGCAAAATCGAGAATACCTTTATTGCCGAGCCAACCACCACTTCCCCATACCCAATGACAGATCGGTGCGTATACGACTGTCACCCAGATTGTCATGAAGATGAGCATAGCCGAGAACTTCATACGCTCAGCGAAAGCTCCTACTATCAAGGCCGGTGTGATCACGGCAAATGTCATCTGGAATGTCATGAAAACAGTTTCTGGAATGGATCCGCTGAGTGAGTCGACACCAACCCCTTTAAGAAATACTTTACTTAGACCACCCCAAAAAGGACCATCACCACCAAATGCAATGCTGTAGGCATAAAGAACCCATAATACGGTCATCAGCGATGTGATAGCAAAACATTGCATTAGTACTGACAGAACATTTTTGCTTCGCACCATGCCCGCATAGAATAGCGACAGACCGGGAATGGTCATAAATAAAACCAAAGCGGTTGCTGTTAACATCCAGGCGGTGTCCCCTGAGTTTAGAGTGGGTACTTCTTCGGCCATTGCCGGAGAAGGCAGTAAGGCTAATAGAAAAAACAGGAGGCCTACCACCCTCCATATATGTTTAGACTTAGATTGGTCGTCTGGAAAGTTGATTTGCATGGACCCAACTCCTAAAGAAGATTGAATTGTTAAATTATATTTATGGTGCCTCCGCGTTTTTGCAGAAACTTAGAAAATGTACGTATCCAAATAATTAAATAGCGTCCTCACCTCGTTCAGCCGTGCGAATTCGGATAGTATCTTCAAGGTTGCTAATAAAGATTTTCCCGTCACCAATTCGTCCAGTCTGTGCGGCCTTAGTGATTGCGTTTACCACTTCTTCCAGTCGGTCATCGGCGATGACAATTTCCATTTTAATTTTTGGGAGNAAATCAACGACATATTCGGCACCACGATATAGTTCCGTATGACCTTTTTGGCGTCCAAATCCCTTGACTTCGGTCACTGTNATTCCCTGGATCCCTANCTCATTTAGCTTGTCCTTAACTTCGTCCAGTTTGAATGGTTTGATGATGGCTTCTACTTTTTTCATAACTTACTTCCCTATTAAATGGTTTGTTCAAAACAAGATTAGAAATACCTAACTGGTGGACCTCATGTTGAAAAACGCTCTGAATACTGTTCTCAATAGTCTTCCATATCCAAAAATTGTGCCGAACAGAGCATCTTCACATTTCTTTATTAAAACCTATTGATTTATAAGAATTTATTCGAAGTAAATAATTTAACTTTCAAAAAAATATTTTTTTATAAAAATAAATTGCACTTTATTTGAGCAATAAATAAACTTCGGGCCTCTTCTTTAAGCTTTTTCTCCTTGGGTAATTAGCAAGGGAAAAACCATGCGGGACCTTCCAAAACTTATCTTCCCCAAGTTAAATCATCGAAATATCCCTCAATGACTGACACCTCAATTATTTTTTACATCCGTCATTGCTTTGCCCTCCAGCGTGGCTCCTGCCTCTATTCTTAAACTTGGTGTGGCTAACCAGTACACCATGCCCACAAAAGCACCTCCTCCCACCAAATTACCAAGTGTGACAAATATCTGGTTATGGATGAACCCTGAAAGGGAAATTTCTACGCCATGTGGCAGAAACATCGCCATACCCAAAAGGCTTTGGTTCGCGATACTGTGTTCGAATCCACTGCCAATGAAAGCAAACAGGCACCAGAAAATCATGATCAGTTTGGCGGTTTCGCTCTGTGTACGCAAAGAAATCCATACCGCTAAACAAACCAGCCAATTGCATAATATTCCTCTTAGAAAAGCTTCCTTTGCACTAAGAGACATTTTCATTCCTGCGGCTTTAAGAACTAAAACTTGTGCAGCTTCGGTTAAACTGCCACCTTCGACGACCAACCAACCGAGAAATATCGAACCGATTAAATTGCCTATAAAACACATGGTGAACAACATGATAATGGGTCCTATGCCCACTCGCTTTGCTAGCCGGCTAATCGCAAAAATCATATTATTTCCAGTAAACAATTCTGACCCAGCAAATATGACCAGGCTTAGCGCAACACCAAAAGAGGCGCCCATGACTAGTTTTAAATATCCTCCTCCACCTGCAGCAGCAATCGGGCCACCAATTGAAAAAATCAAAGTTATGCCAAACCCGAGATAGATTCCGGCTAGTGCAGACAAGAGAAGGTAGCCTAAAGGGGACTTTTTCATGAACTCAACCTTCTTCACGGAGGAGTCTGCTATTTTTTGCATTTCACTTTTAAACATGACAAACACTCCTTTTAAAAATACTCATAAAAATATTTAAATAATTTTTATTATTCTGGATTAGTGCGTTCTTGAAAAATAATCAGGATGCTACTTCCTTCAACCTTAACCGGATAAACGGCTGTACAACCCTCATCTGGGGCAATTGCCTTACCATCAGTTAGATCTATGACGAAGTTATGCAAGGGGCAGGTGACTCGCTTGCCGTGTACGATGCCTTGCGAAAGAGGCCCCTTCTTATGAGGACAGCGATCGCGCAGTGCGAATACCTCATTCTGATTAGTACGGAACAACGCAATATCATTGCCATCATTACGAACCACCCTTGTTCCCAATGGCGGAATATCTTCTAAGTTACATACCTTTATCCAGTCATCCATGTGATGCGCTCCCTTCCACCAGAACGAATTCGTGTTGTTCGATTCCATCACTGCCGGTGCGCTTAGCCCATGGATCTCCCTGAGAATGTTTCTGTGATTCTTTGAAACGTTCAAACAGGGCCTTACGGTTTTCTGCGTTCTCTACCACTGACTGTTTTACATAAGAAAAACCTGTTCGCTCCATCCAAGGAGCAGTTCGTTCTCCATAATTAGCTTCCTCACGGTATAGCTGAATGTAAGCGCAGCCGTACTCAAGTACTTCGTCTTCCGTATCTACTTTGCAGAGGAGGTCAGTGGCGCGAACCTTAATACCAGCATTTCCTCCGACGTGTAGCTCCCATCCAGAATCTACTGCAACAATGCCAAGGTCCTTAATGGTAGCCTCAGCGCAGTTACGTGGGCAACCAGACACGGCCATTTTAAATTTGTGAGGCATCCAAGAACCCCAAATCAGTTTTTCCAACCGAATTCCCATCTTGATGGCCAGTTGGGTGCCAAAGCGACACCATTCCTTACCCACGCAGGTTTTAACCGTGCGTAAGGATTTGCCATAGGCATAACCCGAAACGAGACCTGCTTTGTTCAACTCTTCCCAAACCCGGGGAAGATCTTCTTTTTTAATTCCGTAGAGTCCAATGCGTTGCCCACCAGTAATTTTGATCGTAGAGACCGAAAACTTTTCTGCAACGCTTGCGATAGCTCGCAACTCTCCAGCTGTTGCTACGCCACCCCAAATACGCGGAATCACAGAATAGGTTCCATCTTGCTGAATATTGGCGTGTACACGTTCGTTAACAAACCGGGACCGCGGATCATCTAGCACCTCTCCAGGCGATGCACAGAGCAAGTAGTAGTTTATGGCTGGTCGGCAAACATGGCATCCATCCGGTGTGTTGTATTCCAAGTAATCCATGACAGCATGGATGCTAAGAATTTTTTTGTTTTTTATAGTTTGTCGAATTTCATCGTGGGTGTAGTCGGTGCACTTGCAAAGAGGTTTTACTTTCGGAGATTCTGAGTAATCACCACCTAACGTAAAGGCAAGAATCTGTTCGACAAGACCCGTGCAAGATCCGCAGGAAGCGGAGGCTTTGGTGTCGCAGCGAACTTCGTCCAAGGTGAACAATCCCTTAGAGGTGATTGCTTTTACTATGTCTCCCTTACGCACACCGTTACAGCCGCATACTTCTGAACTGTCTTCCATTTCTGCCACTGACTTGGCTCCACCACGCCCGGCATCACCCAAATGGGATTGCCCATAAAGCAGTTGGTCACGCATGTGGCTGATATCAGTTTGGTCTCTCAATAGTTCATAGTACCAGGAGCCATTTGTTGTATCTCCAAACATGACGGCCCCAAGAATACGATTTTTTTTCAATATAATTTTTTTATAAACTCCTTTTGCAATGTCTTTCATGACGATGCTCTCTGTTGTTTTATCGCCAATAAAATCTCCCGTTGAAAATAAGTCAATGCCTGTAACCTTCAACTTAGCAAATGTGACGGATCCTTTATAATAGGTATGACCCAACTGGGCTAATTGGTTAGCGCATACCTTAGCTTGATTGAACAGAGGAGCCACCAATCCATAAACTTGGCCTTTATGCTGAACACATTCGCCAACGGCATATATTCTTCCGTCGTAGGATTGCATAGTATCGTTGACCACTATCCCGCGTTCGCAGTAAATGTTGGCATCTTTAGCCAAACTAATATTAGGGCGAATCCCCACAGCCATAACAACTAGATCCGCTGCGATTTCCAATCCTCCTTTGAAGCGTACTCCCCTTACTTTTTCTTCCCCAAGAATAGCCTCAGTCGAGGTTTCCATTAAAAACTGAATGCCGCGTTTTTCGAGGTCACGCTTTAACATGNCTGCAGCCTCTGAATCGAGCTGCCGTTCCATCAGAGAATCGACAAGGTGGACGACGGTAACGTACATCCCTTGTTGTTTAAGGGCGTTGGCTGCTTCCAGACCCAGAAGACCGCCTCCGATTACTAAGGCTTGTTTGTGTGTTGCAGAGATCTCAAGCATCGTATGCACATCACGAATGTTGCGAAAACTAACTACGCCCTTGAGGTCATTTCCTGGGATAGGGAGAATAATTGGGTCCGAACCCGTGGCAAGTAGCAGTCGGTCGTACTTTTCCGTAGTGCCGTCTTCCGAAACCACCTCGCGGTTGCGGCGATCAACCTTAACTACCATCTTATCTGTATAAAGTTTTATGCCGTTTTCTTCATACCAGGACTTTTCATTTAGCATAATGTCTTCAATATTTTTTTCTCCTGCCAACACGGGGGATAATAGAATTCGGTTATAGTTTCCGCAGGGTTCATTTCCAAATACGGTGATATCGTATAAGTCAGGAGCAATATTAATCAACTCTTCTAGTGTGCGAATACCCGCCATGCCATTTCCAACCAAGACTAATTTTTCTTTCATGCGCCATGACCTTTTCTTAATATTTAGAAAACCCAATCACCTTTACAGAAGTTACTTTCAATTTTTATGCCAACTTAAAAAATAACAATAAACTCAATAAAACAATAAACTTAGCCACGATTAAACTTTAATGAGAAGCAATAACGCTTAAATATAGATCGCAATATATGTTGGATGCTTAAATTTACAGCAAAACTTTGATCGTCGTTTAGTTTAAGAGATAAATAAACTTTGGTTTAAAGACACCGGTTTTATCTTGGGTAAATGTGTAAATGGTGGAAGGCTAAACAAATAAAATTATTATATTTGGCTTATGCTAAAACTATTCAATACGTTTAAACCGCTTGGTTAAGCAAGGGGAGTTAATGGGGTTATTAGAAGAAAAAATTAAAATCGGTGTGAGTAGTTGCCTGTTAGGGGAGAAAGTGCGATGGAATGGAGACCACAAGCAAGACCGGTATGTTCTAGAGGTCTTGGGTTCTTGTTTTGATTGTGTGTCTATTTGCCCTGAGGTTGATGCTGGAATGAGNGTTCCTAGAGAAACTGTTTCTCTTTATGGAACNTTGGAAAAACAGAAAATGATAAGTAAGGGGAGTCGGACTGACTGGACAAAAAAGATGACTCGTTACAANAAAGGTAGAATCAGTGAACTTAGAAAGGAAAGTATTTGTGGTTATGTGTTTAAGAGTGATTCGCCTTCATGTGGAATAGGAAAAGTTCCAATTTATTCTGAGTTTAGCAGTAGCAGGATGAGGCAAGGGTCTGGAATGTTTGCGAGTTCATTTATTAAGGCTTTTCCATTAGTCCCTGTTGAAGATGAAGGAAGGTTGCACGATCAGGCNACCCGTGAAAACTTTATTGTNAGAATTTTTTGCTTCCACAGGCTTCAATCTCTGNTTAAGAATTCTTTCTCTATTAGCTCTTTAGTTAGGTTCCATGCAAGTCACAAATTTTTAATTTTGTCTCATAGCAGAAAAAAGTGCGATGCTATGGAGCAATTGGTAGCTAGTTCGAAAAAAATAAAAAAGGCAGAGGTTTGCTCTCGCTATAGTAAATTATTCATGGAAGCACTGAGCTATAAATCTACTCCGAAGAAAAATATGGTGGTGTTACTTCAAATAGTAAGGTTATTAAAGCAAGTTCTCACAAAAGAAGAAAAAAAGAATATTTTGTCAGTCATTGAGAACTATGGTAGAGAATTTCTTCCTCTAGTTGNTCCCGTAACGTTAATTTGCTATCAAGTAAAAAAACACAATATTGAATGTTTACTTGNCCAGGTATACCTGAATCCACATCCCAAAGAGCTTATGCTTCGGAATCATGCTTGATATCATTTGTTCACTTAGAATAAACGATTATTGTTACTGGCAATAAACTGTCGATATCAAGTCGCTCTTTATTGACAAAAACATCAGACTAAAGCTCTTCTTTGTTCTTTACTAAATATTTTTCGATGACAACTGTTCTGAATCATTTTTGTCAATGTTATTTTTGAGGTTTGGCGGGAGGTTCTACTTGAGTATAGAAGATACCTTTATGGGAAATGCGCAAGGTATACGTCTTTCCAACTTTTTTTGCAGTCAGTGCCTTAAATAATGGGAACCGCCATTCAGCTATATCTCCAGGGCGGTGCGGGTTACCCTTTATGATTACGCCTCCTCTATGCGGGTTATTGACCAAACTCAAAACCAGAGGATTCCCTTCTTCGTCTTCTGAGACATGGTACACCCAAGCGTAAATTTTATCGATTGTAAGTGTAGATTGGTTCTTGATACGGAAAATAATATGGTCAAATTCAGGAGCTACTTTATAGTCTTTAGCATAGGCGATAAAACCTAAGTCATTGAACTCTTCTTCTTCAGCGGGGGGTGCTTGCGTAAAGCCTATATTGACAAACATTAAATTAAAAAGGATTGCCAGGCAGAGAAACTTGAAAGCAATTTTTATCCAAAAACCCATAACTTTTTTATGAGAACAAGCTCACTTGATTTATAATTTACTCATTTATTATCTACTGATTTGGTTTTGTTGGTCAATAGGGGATTTGCTGGTTTAGAGATATTGAAAGATGGTCGACTCAAAACAGTTAGAGACTGAAGAAAATGAGCGTCGAGAAAAAATTAATCGACGATTGGTCTTCTTTGGTATCGTAGTAGTTTTTTTATCATTCGCTTGGCATATTGGTTCCGCATTTATTTTCGGAGAAAAATAAATGTATCTTCAAGGTAACACCTTAGTATTCTTTAGCTGGAAAATAACCAGATGTTTTGAAGGCTTATTAATGGTGATGACCGCCTTCACCATGGGCATGGCCATGCTTTAGTTCCTCAGATGTAGCGTCTCTAATTTTTATAATTTCTACAGAAAATTGGAGAGTTTGTCCCGCTAGCGGGTGATTGCCATCAACGCGTACTTTACCATCCTTTACTTCGACTACGTTGAACGGGTGTTTCTTCCCGTCCTTGAGTTCGCCCATAAACTGCATTCCTGGATCAATTTTCTGGTCAGTTGGAAACGCTTGACGCTCTACTTCCATTTTAAGGTCAGTCAAAATTTCTCCGTACCCATCTTCAGGTTTTACGGTCACATCTTTTTTATTTCCAACTTTTAGCCCATCTAGGGCATTTTCTAAGCCTGGGACAATGTTTCCACAGCCATGGAGATATTCTAACGGTTTGTCTGCGCCAGCTTGATCTAGTTCTTCGCCTTTTGTGTTCTTTAAACAATAGGCAATGCTTACAACTTTATTTTTTTTAATCACAGTGAGTCCTTGTTTGTAAGTGTCAGGATAGAATTCTTATTAATATGGGGATAGTTGTGTGTCTAAGGTGATATAGAAGAAAAAAGGCATGTTACATTATTTTCCAGAAGCACACAATTTATTTTCATCTAAATTTTATTTTTTCGATTAAAGAGTTGGGTGTATTCTTTTTTTTAAAGAGAGATTTCTCTGTGTGTAATATTTGTTGATTGATTGATGGGGTTAAATGTATATTTAGAATATTATTAATTTCAATGGAGTTTTTTCTGTGAAAATATTAATGATTTTTATCGTTGCCCTGACTTTGTTTGTATCACTCGGTTGTGATTACGACTACGGTAAATACGGAAAAGATAAGACTGATTCAAAGTCTGAACAAAAAAATGATGGTGGAGCACCTTCTAACTAAGTAGGGAATTTAGAGGAGGTTGCTTTCGGTATAGGTTTTTTTGTTTATTTTTTCTCTCATGCCGTGTGTTGATTGAGAAGTAGTAGCTTTCTCAATGCTGCCTATAATTAGCGTTGGGTCTGGATTTTTAAAATGGTTATATTTGCCTTTAGAGTTGTAGTTGTTTTTTCTTTTTTTAACTTGGCATCCTGTAAAAACCGATTAGATTAGTTTTTTTTGATTTTGAATTTTGATTAAAAAATTTCTAAGACTTTTTCTGGGGGACGTCCGATAGCAGCTTTTTCGTTAGCTAGTACTATTGGGCGTTCAATTAGAATAGGGTGCTTGACCATTAACCCGACCAAATCATCATCAGACAGAGCCGGGTTGTCTAGGTTGTGCTCGGCGTAGGCGTCCTCTTTCTTACGCATCAAATCTCGTGGTCTATAACCCAATTTATTTAAAATTTCTTTAATTGTATCTGCAGTGGGCGGGATTTTAAGATATTCCTTGATAAGGGGTTTGATACCTTGTTTGACTAATAGTTCTAAAGTTTGTCTGGATTTAGAGCATTTTGGATTGTGATAAATAGTAATTGGCATGACTTAAAGCCTATAAAGTAAAATTTTTATTTGAGATAATTTATTTTAGCATGTTTTGATTGTTTTTTTTTTCACTTCTTTGGAAAAATAGAAAGGGATGGCAGGTTGCTTTCCAAATACTATTACCCCGAAGAGCAAGCTTGGGAAAAGGCTATGAAGAAATTTATTTCGACACTTCTTATTTCTACGCTACTCACAGTCTGTTTCTCTTCCTACTCATTCGGCATTGATTTAGTTAAAAAATTATTAGAGTTTGGGAGTTGTCCCAAGTGTGTTCTTAGCGGTGTCGATTTAAAAACAGCGTACTTGAAATGGGCAGACCTAAGTGGGGCAGATTTGAGTCGAGCAGACCTGAGTGGAGCAAACCTTGCTGAAGCACAACTTGTCAATGTGAACTTGAATAATGCGATAATGGTTAGTGCTAATTTGAATGAGGCAAATCTAAGTGGTGCAAATATGCGCAGGGCAGATCTGCGAAACGCAAGTCTCAAGTCTACATATCTCAGCAGGGCAGACTTAAGCGGAGCAAATTTAAGCGGAGCAAATTTTAGTGGGGCTGACTTGCGAGATGTGAATCTAAAGTGGGCGGATCTTAGTGGTACAAAATTTAGTGATGCTAACATTGTGAGCGCCAAATTTTCAAAAGAAAGCCTGAAAGTCGCTATTTTGTGTAAGACAAAGACCCCCTGGGGTGAAGACAACACCGGTTGTAATGCATTTGGACATAATGCTGTGAAAAAACTTATTGCACTAGGTCGTTGCCCCAAATGTATTTTAAGTGGGGTTGATCTTAGTGGGAAAAACCTGAAGTCAGCAAATCTTAGTCAAGCTGATCTGAGTGGTGCAAATTTGTTTAAGGCAAATCTAAAAAATGCCAACTTGGCTGATTCCAATCTATCAAATGGTAATGTGGCAGGAGTTAACCTGAGTGGGGCAAACTTAAATGGGGCAGATTTACGAGGAGTAAATTTGAGCGGATCCGACTTGAAATATGCAAAACTTAAACGAGCTGACTTGAGAGGAGCAAATTTAAATGGAGCAGACCTGCGTAAAGCAAACTTTTTTGGGGCAGATTTGCGGAATGCAAAACTTGAATGGACAAAATTAAGAGGGGCAAACTTAAGCGAGGCTAACCTTACTGATGCGGTTATTAAGTTTGAAATTAACGAAAATCTTGATATCGCCATTTTGTGTAAAACAAAAACATCCTCAGGCGAGAAAAGCTCTGATTGTAAATAACTTAAAAAATAAATTGGATTTATGCGTGTGGAGTGGAAGTCGAGATTCTAACTCGCGACACTCATCGTTTGAAGGTGAATGTCTCTACGCATAGTTATGAAATCTTACAACGTAGCAAAGTTGTTGATAGCGTTTTAATAGCTGTTTAACTATATGTAAAAGCCGATTAATCCCTTTTGGGGTTTTTTCGGTTTTTTTTGTTTCGGAGGAATTATTATTTCAAGTGTTATTCGATAATCTTTCATATTGCTTCGCCCAACGTGCAGGGGGTTTTAAGCAAATATTGTCTTCCCTGACAAAGGCACAGGTACCTTGAATTGAATTTTTTTTGCAATTGTCAGGGTTCTGATGTCGACAACCATAGGTTTGGCAGGGTGAATCTTGGGAGTTTAGAGGGGCACTGGGTNCAATGACTAAGGATATATTCATAATAATTATTATAGCACCATGGATGGTTTAAAGGAAATTTTCCCCAGGTATAAAATGCAATGCTTCTATATAATTCCTTCGGGGGTTTTTGGGTTTTTTATTTAATGTGATTTGTTATATCGGCAAGCACCAATAAATTTTCATATTGCCTAGCCCAACCATTAGGTGGTTTTTTGCAAATATTCTTGGTTGTAACAAATGCGCAGGAATTTTCCATAGAGTTGCTTGAGCAGTTATCTGGATTTTGATGCCGACACCCAAATGTTTGGTAGGGTGAATCTTTTGGGTTTAGAGGGTCGCTAGGGTGAATGACTAAGGATGAATTCATAACGTTTACTGTAACACTTTTGGGCGATTCATCAAAAAACTTTTCACGCTATGAAACCTAATGCTCCTTTGGGTGTTGTGCTAGTTGGGTCAACTCTAAGTTGCTTGAAAAACTACAACAGATTCGTGACGTTCTTAGCAAGTCAATGATAATCATTAGTGGAGTTCCTTGCCAAGCATTTAATTTGAATATCAAAAGCAGTTTAGTTTTGAGTCGCATACCTAATTAAGATGGGGTGGACTTGCTGTGAGCATAGCGCGCACAACTTCTAAAGCACGTTATGAAATGATTTATGTCGAAATTAAACTTTTCAGGCGAATTGGAATAGGGGGTGAGCATTCAGGGAACTTTATTCACCTAAATGTTGACCCAGAAAAACGCAAGACGTTACCTGGACTTGTTGAAGGGGGTGGAAGAAATTCAGGCAAGCATTGGTCTTTATGAAATCAAAACATAACACAAGAAGAAATGAAGCGGTTCATGGAGCTTCATTACCAATAGAGTTTGAGCGACAAGCCATGGCAAAAATATTTAACAAGAAAATCAAAACATGGTACTCGATTCTGTTTAAAGGGGTGCTGGGTTCTCATTTGATGAAAGCAAAGGGGAGAGCTTAACTCTTGTTGAATTCATCATAGCCATAAAGAATTCTACCTCCAGTAACCTCAAGGATTTTATCTGTATACTTTCCATAATGGTTACGGACTGATTTATGTTTTTCGTTGAATAGTGTTTTGTCGATTGGTGTTAGAAATTCTTTTTTTTTATTTACAGTTGTTTTACTAGACATGCTCCCTTATCGCCATAAAGGTTCTATATCATTAGGAGAATAATACTTTCACGTTTGCGTTAGATGGTTACACAGTCCACTGAGCTTCATCCATTTTTTGTTCTCTCAAACGAGCTTCATCTGTCCTGTAATACAGTTTGTGGCAGCTTACACAGTACCTAGCTTTGTTAAATGCAGATAGAAATGTGTCAGTTGACTCACAATGAGGACAATTTGTAAATCTTGGTTTTTGTTCGAATGTGAAAAACATTGTTAACTCCTTAATTGTTTTTATCTTTATGCTCTATTGTCAGTGCAAATTACGTTCCAGAAATTTTTCTATCGATATAATTGGTAATATCTAATAGGTAAGGTTTTGTAACACCTTTAAAAAAATTGTTTAAGGTACTTGGTCGGTTAGACCATCTGAGGGTCGGAGCGGGCGAAAAACAGCCAGGTTTTTGACACGGGAGTTAGCGTACTTAAGGACTAACCACAATATCTCAAAATGAATAATCAATATGAGACAACAAATATAATTATGAATAAAATCAGAAGAGTATTGAAGTCAAAGTAAATACATCATAGAAATGTAACTAATGGTTACATCTGGAGATTGGTTAAGGGGGGCGTTTACACCTCATAAAAGTAAAGCACAATGTCATAATGTTAGATGCAGAACTAGACAGCAAATCAAATAATGACAAGGTTCCAAATTATTGGAGTGAAAAAGCAAAGCGGGGTACTTACAGAACTTGATTTGAAACTCAAAAGTAATCACGTTGTAAGAGGTAGATCAAATAGGTGACCAACTGAATTTTATAAGATAAATAAAACAACTTTATTATTTTGTTCACCTAATACAAATGGTATGCAAACCTAATAATGGGATTTTAAAAAACCAGTAAGTCATTGAACAGTGGAGCGGGAGACGGGACTCGAACCCGCGACATTCAGCTTGGGAAGCTGACACTCTACCAACTGAGCTACTCCCGCTTATTCTTTAGGTTTATGTCTTTTAAATGTCCTGTCTTTTGCTTATCCGGTTTGATGGAGTTTTATTGAGAATGCTACCTCGGCGCTTCGGGAAGACACTCGGTCTCATCTTATTTTTATATAGAAATTAATTTGTAAATATTCCACGATCCCAGTTTCCCACGCGTACTTTTTCAGGAGTTGCTAGTACGCCTTCTCCATGAAACTGGTTATTAGAAAAATAACCCATATAATGTCCACCGGTGGAGAATGTCATTTTTCCTTTGCCGTGCATTTTGTTTTCAGAAACCGAACCTTCATATTTATCACCATTTGTAAAACTAAACTGTCCTTCTCCTTGTATTTTCCCGAACCGAAATTCTCCGACATACACGTCTCCATTTGGGTAAGTATAAATACCTCGTCCATGAAACTGTCCATCTAGAGACATGCCTTCGTATTTTGTTCCATCGGGCCATTTCTTATCGACCATTTCAATAGTCTGGGTAGGTTGCATATCATCACTTTCCCAATGTGATGGTTCCCGGTGATCACTATAGGGTGATGATTCTTGATATGCTTCCGAAGAATTACTTCTTTGAAATTCATCGTGATATTTAACTAATCGACTATAGGATTCAGTGAAAAGACGAAACATCCTATGAGCTTTTTCTTGAGCTTTTGGCTGATCGGAGGGGAAAAGGTCAGGATGCCATACCTTGACAAGTGTCTTGTAGGCATTTTTGATGCTATCGAGGGATGCCCCGGGTTTTAACTGAAGAGTTTCATAATCTTTTTGTGCGATATTTTGTTCAGGCGGCACTTTTTTTGGCAAACTTTTAAGTTATTTGAAAAAATGGTCGGGACGAGAGGATTTGAACCTCCGACCACTCGACCCCCAGCCGAGTGCGCTACCAGACTGCGCCACGTCCCGTTATATTATTCAATGACTTGCAAACAAGCCAAAAGTCGAAAAATTGATTTATCGCACACTTATCCCACACCAAGCCCCGATAGTATCATTTTTTGCGTGGTCTTCCACCTTTTGACCTTTGGGGGGGAAGATGTTTTACCTTTTGCAGATTCTCCATTTGCGCTTGTCTAATTTCTGGCTCTGAAAAGAAACTAGCTCTTATTGCTTCAATCTCGCTATCCAACCGGTCCATTTCACTTTGTAACCATTTGTGACTTTCATTATCTTCATCCAACCCACCTGCACGACCTATAGCAAAAGCCATGTAAGAACCAAATTGGTCTATCATGTCGAATAGTTGTTTTAGAGTGCCATCGGGGCTTGTGTTTTTATCTGGTCTTTTTTCCAATTCATTAACCCGTTTCTCTAAATTTTTAATCAGCTTGTCCTGTACCTCAATTGTTTTCAAAAGGGGTTCTGTTACTGAAGATATGACCTTACTCTTTTGATCGATTCTGGAGATTCTGAGGAACTTAGAAGCCATTCTGGTGAAACATTCAGATAGTGTGAAATAGCAATAATATTATCAGAGCTAGGTTTATTAGCTCCTGAGAGGTATCTAGAAAGCACAGAAGGGTTGATGCCCGTACCTTTGGCTACATCCGCAGATTTACAGC
>JGI26249J51723_1000276_pt1 | contig 18292 bp, 18 predicted proteins | sample SaaInlV_135m_DNA_FD_51723 | JGI IMG/M metagenome (IMG submission 51723) | reverse complement strand
GAACTAATGTCGTAGACTACTCGATTGACTCCTTTGACTTCGTTGATGATTCGGTTTGAGAATTGTGCAAGTAGTTCGTATGGGAGATGGGCCCAGTCAGCAGTCATTCCGTCAGTACTAGTAACCGCGCGGATGGCAACAACATTTTCGTAGGTGCGCGCATCTCCCATCACTCCTACTGTTTTGACTGGGAGCAAAACTGCAAATGATTGCCATAGCTTATTGTACAAATCCGCTGTTTTGATTTCTTCAAGGATGATTTGATCCGCTTCTCGTAGAATTTTTAAACGGTCCTTGGTTACATTGCCTAGAATGCGGATCGCCAATCCAGGGCCGGGAAATGGTTGGCGTTGGATCATCGTATCGGGCAAACCAATTTCGCGGCCAAGTTTTCTCGCTTCATCCTTAAATAGTTCGCGAATTGGTTCAACAAGCTTTAGGTGCATTTTTTCAGGCAAGCCTCCTACATTATGATGTGATTTTATCACGGCTGATGGTCCACCTTTAAATGATATAGATTCGATGACATCCGGATACAATGTTCCTTGTGCCAATACTCGAAATTCCCAAGCCGCTTTGCTTCTTCTTCAAAGACCTCTATAAAGGTGTTACCGATTATTTTACGTTTTTTTTCAGGGTCACTTACTCCCTCAAGCTTTCCTAGAAAACGATCCGCGGCATCAACAACATCGAGGTTGATGTGAAAATTGTCACGAAATTCATGCTCTACCTTTTGACGTTCGTTCGTTCTGAGCAAACCATTGTCTACAAAGATACATGTAAGGCGGTCGCCTATAGCTTTGTGTATCAACATAGCCACAACAGATGAATCAACGCCGCCACTTAATCCACATAACACATGTCCCTCACCTACTTGTGTTTTTATATTTTGGATTGAATATTTAGCAAGGGAATCGATTTTCCAGTTTTTTACACATTTGCAAATCTCAAACATAAAATTGTCAAGCAGTGTTGTTCCACAGTTTGTATGAGCCACTTCGGGGTGAAACTGGAGGCCATATATTTTCTTTATTGGGTCTTCTATTGCCGCGATGGGAGAGTTGTCCGTAAAGGCAGTACATTTAAATCCAGTTGGTAGTTCNTCNATGAGGTCGCCGTGGCTCATCCATACCGTNGNNTTGTTNNTTACNCCATTCAATAGNTGCGAATTTNCTTGAANCTTAAGTTGAGCACGTCCGTATTCTCGGTCNTCTGCGGGTGATACTCTCCCACTGAGCATATGAGTTATCAGTTGCATCCCATAGCATATTCCTAATATGGGTATGCCTAATTCGAATAATTTTTTTTCACAAAGAACCGCATCTTTTTCAAGGACGCTAGCGGGTCCACCGGAAAGAATGATGCCTTTTGGGTTCAGAGTTTTAATTTCGGAGAGTGGTTTGGTGCAAGGGTGAATTTCGCAAAAGACTTGTGCTTCGCGAACTCTTCTAGCAATGTTCTGGGTGTATTGAGACCCAAAGTCAAGGATAAGAATTTGTTGTTTGTGAAGCGCGTCGGCAGAAAATTTATCAAGATTTTGTGGCATTAAATTGAATTTTTATTAATCGTTGCGGACTCTATTTATTCAACGTTGTAGTTAGGAGCTTCTTTGGTAACCACCACGTCGTGGACATGGCTTTCTCGTAGGCCGGCGGCGGTAATTTTAATAAAGNTTGAATTTTTTCTCAACTCCTCTATGTCTTTTGCTCCACAATAACCCATCCCCGCTCGGACTCCTCCTAGCATTTGGTGTACCGTGAAGGCAACTCCTCCTCGATAAGGAATGCGTGCTTCGACTCCTTCAGGAACTAGTTTGCTGTNTGAAAGTTCAAGTTCCTGAAAGTAGCGGTCACTAGACCCCTGGCTCATAGCCGCTATAGAGCCCATTCCTCGATATTCTTTATAGCTTCTCCCTTGGTAGAAAATTTTTTCACCTGGACTTTCTTCAGTGCCAGCAAAGAGAGAGCCAATCATGACAGTGTGTGCTCCGGCGGCAATAGCTTTGGTGATATCGCCAGACAGTTTGATGCCGCCGTCCGAAATGATAGGGATATTTTTCTTTGATGCCACTTTTACACATTCTGCAATAGCGGTAATTTGAGGAACTCCGACACCTGTTACGACCCTTGTAGTGCAAATTGAACCTGGTCCCACACCAACTTTGACTGCGTCTACACCTGCTTTGATTAGGTCGCGCGTGCCCTCGGCGGTTGCAACATTTCCGCCAATGATCTGAATTTCTGGAAATGTTTTCTTGATCTCGCGGATGGTTTTTAAGACCTTTTCAGAATGTCCGTGAGCACTATCTATCACTAAAATGTCAAGCCCGACTCGCATCAAATTTTCAATATTTTCCATTCGATTTTGTGCCACACCGAGTGCGGCACCAACCATAAGGCGCCCTTTGGAATCTTTAGTTGCGTTTGGAAACTGAGCATATTTTTCAACATCTTTGAGTGTTATAAGGCCTCTGAGGTTCCCTTTTTTATCCACGATNGGCAGTTTCTCTATACGNTTATCGTTGAGAAGCTTCTTTGCTTTTTTGAGAGAACTTCCTTCCGGTAGAGTGACTAGNTTTGATTTTGTCATCACATCCCGGATGGGGGTCGAGTGTTTTTGGGCGGTACGCAGATCTCTGTTGGTAAGGATACCGACCAGTTTATTTTTTTTTGTTATAGGAATGCCAGTGATATGATATTTTTCCATCAGACGGAGCGCTGTCGACAATGTTTGGTCTGGGTCCATTGTGATGGGATCCGGGATCATTGCGCTTACCGAGCGTTTAACTTGGTCGACCATTTTACGTTGTCGCTCTGGAGGCAGGTTTCGATGGATGATACCGATNCCTCCTTCCTGAGCCAANGCAATTGCCAATGCTGCCTCGGTAACGGTGTCCATTGGCGCGCTGACAAGTGGGCAATTGATGGATATTTTTTGAGTGAGTTGTGTCTTTAGGTTTACTTCTGTCGGCAAAACCTTTGAGTGGCCAGGAAGTAGAAGAACATCGTCGAAAGTCAGGTAAGTTTTAATTGTATCCGGATTTAACATTTATAAAATACAAACCTATGATGATTGAGAAGAAAGGCGCTATCAACCTGAAACGATTCCAAGTAGATGATAAAGCTTTCATACTATCATGACTGTTTCCAAAGTTTCACGAAAATTCTTGCAAAAAAGCCACCTGATTTTTGTAGTTTAGTCCTCCCGAGAAGTTTTTAACGGTATTTCAAGGGATCTTCCATTCCTACTTCTTTAAACCCTTTCAGGCGGAGTAAACAACTATCGCAGATTCCGCAGGGTAGTCCTGTTTCAGAAGGGTCATAGCAGCTATGGGTGAGTCCAAAATTAACACCCATACTTAGCCCTTTTTTAATGATCTCTGCTTTGGTCATTTGTATGAGTGGGGTATGAATTCTGACTTTCCTTGACCCTTCTACACTGGCTTTGGTGGCTAGATTAGCAAGTATTTCGAATGCAGTGATGAACTCGGGACGACAATCTGGATAGCCACTGTAGTCGACCGTGTTTACGCCAATAAAAATATTCTCGCACTTTTTCACTTCGGCGTATGCCAAAGCATAGGATAGAAATATAGTGTTTCTCGCAGGCACATAGGTAACCGGGATGGCTGAAGACATCTCTTTTTCCTCACGGTGGGTAGGGACCTCAATGGAGTCGGTAAGGGCAGAGTTACCGAATTGCCGAAGATCTATGCTTGCAATACGATGTTCTTTAACGCCAAAGTCCTCGGCAATTATTTTAGCCTTGTCTATTTCAACCTTGTGTCGTTGGCCATAATTAAAACTAATGGCAAATAGGTCATATCCAGCACTTTTTGCTATTGCCAGGGTGGTAGTAGAATCAAGTCCACCACTAAATAAAACAATGGCTTTCGGGGTCATTGGAAGAAGTATTATCAGATTGACTTTAACTAATGGTATTATATACTAAATAGTTTACAGAATATCATAAAGCTTTTCTGGCAACAGAGTTTCTGGAGTTTTGAATGTTTGAAAACCTTTCAGATAGATTAGGAGCGATCTACAAGAAGTTAAAGGGTCGTGGTGTCCTCAAAGAAATTGATGTCGATGAGGCCCTTCGCGAAATCAGAATTGCAATGATTGAAGCGGATGTAAGCTTGTCGGCTATAAAGCCTTTTCTTGAGGGCGTTAGGGAAAAGGGAGTTGGGCAGGAAGTTCTAAAGAGTCTTACTCCGGGTCACCAGATGGTCAAGATTGTCAATGAGGAGTTGGTATCTTTGCTGGGGGGTGAGTTTAAAGAATTAGGGCTTGCGCCCAGTCTGCCAACAGTTATTTTGATGGCGGGTCTTCAAGGGGCAGGTAAGACTACGACCGCAGGTAAGTTGGCAAAGAGGTTTAAGGATAAGGGTAAAAGTTGCCTACTTGTTCCAGCAGATGTGTGTCGCCCGGCAGCAATTGAGCAGTTGAACCAAATTGGTCAAGACCTTGGTGTTGAAGTTTATCAAGCAGAAGGTGAAATAAATCCAGTCAAAATTTGCCAGAACGCTGTTGAAGCTGCCTCGAAGAAAATGATTCATGTGGTTATTCTCGACACGGCTGGGCGACTTCAGGTTGATGAAGAGTTGATGGCAGAGCTTAAAGCCATTAANGAAAATGTTCAACCGCACCAGTCATTATTTGTTGTTGATGCGATGATGGGTCAACAGGCGGCAGAGGTGGCNCGCACCTTCAATGAGACAATTGGTATTGATGGTGTGATTCTCACAAAAATGGATGGTGACGCTCGTGGTGGTGCGGCGCTTTCTATTAATAGTGTGACGGGAGGTAAGCCAGTTTGTTTCGTTGGGACAGGTGAAAAGCTTGATGCGTTGGAACCTTTTCATGCCGAAAGGGTAGTTTCGCGCTTGCTTGGCATGGGAGATGTCATGTCCCTTATCGAAAAAGCCGAAACTGCATACGACCTTGAAGAGCAAGCGAAGCTTGAAAAGAAAATCAAGAAAAACGCTTTTACTTTGGAAGACTTTAAAGATCAGCTTAAGCAGATACAAAAGATGGGATCTATTCAGCAGTTGATCGGAATGATTCCTGGTGCAAATAAACTAAAAGGATTAAATGTAGATGAAAGGGCTTTTGTTAAGATTGAGGCAATCATTAATTCGATGACTCTGTCTGAACGGAACAAGCACAATATCGTTAACTCTAGTCGAAAGCGTCGGATTGCTTCGGGTAGTGGAACTACTGTCAACGATGTAAATAAATTGCTTAAGCAGTTTGTGCAGATGCAAAAGATGATGAAAAAAATGTCTTCAGGAAAGGGACGCGGGGGATTTGACCTTGGTTCAATGATGGGTGGGCGTGGGATGAGTCCATTTGGATAGTATATAAANATAGAAAAAGGAAGGCAGTACTTTAAAAACCTGTAAATTCAAGTTTAAGGAGGAAATACTTTGGCTGTTGTATTAAGAATGACTAGACGCGGGGTGAAGAAAAAACCATTTTATCGAATTGTGGCNGCGGATTCCCGCAGCCCTAGAGATGGCAAGTTTCTGGAAATGCTAGGAACTTATGATCCACTAAAATCTGAAAANAATCTCAAAATTGATTCAGAAAAGGTAACTTCCTGGATTAAGAAGGGTGCTAAGCCAAGTGAAACCGTGGCTTCGCTTTTAAAGAAGAGTGCTGAATAGNATTCTTTTAAAGCCCCCTCCATCATANTGAGAACGTGAAGTAGGAAACTTTGAGTTTTGCATTTCTCGGTTCCAGTTGAGGACGTAATGTAGCGAAATAGGNATAATATTGCGTGATAACGGGCAAGGGGGTCAAAATGAAAGAGCTTATTTTAGTAATGGCTAGGGCTTTGGTTGANAAGCCTGACGAAGTCGAAATTAAGGAGNTCGAGGGTGAAGTTACGACAATTCTTGAGCTTAGGGTTGCCAAAGAGGATTTAGGTAAGGTAATAGGCAAACAGGGGAAAACGGCTCACGCTATGCGGTCTATTCTCAACGCTATGGCCACTAAGCTTAAGAAAAGAGCAGTTTTGGAAATCGTTGAATAGGAAAAATGGATTGGATTTCTATTGGTAAGGTTACAAAGACTCATGGTCTGAGGGGAGAGTTGAAGTTTTATCCTTCAATGGATGAAACATGGGTTGTCGGGATAAAGCAAGCTCGATTGAGCTTTGAAGACCCACTTGAAGACTTCGCTGATTACAATATTCAGTCCATTCGTGGTAAGGATCGCCCCTTTATTATAAAGTTTCAAGGAGTGGACGGTATAGAAATTGCGAGCAACCTTGCCGGGCAGGCTCTTTATATTTCTCGAGACAAGTTCCCAGATTTACCAGAGAATGAGTATTATTGGTTTCAGGTTGAAGGTCTGAAAGTATATGACGAAGTTGGTCACTATCATGGTGATATCGAGGAAATTATTCGTACCGGAAGTAACGATGTGTATGTTGTTCGTGACGGGAAAAGGGAGTTATTGCTTCCAATGATCGATTCGGTGGTCAAAAAAATAGACCTTGAAGCAAGAAAATTAATTTTTCATCCTTTGGAGGGCTTGCTTGAAGACACGTCAGTTTGATATTATCACGATCTTCCCAGAGATGTTCGAGTCTCCTTTTGGCGAGAGTATTCTTAAGCGTGCGCAAGATCAGGAGTTATTAAACATAAGTCTCCACGATTTGCGTAAGTATACTTTGGATAAACACCGAAAGACGGACGATTATCCTTTTGGTGGGGGTGTGGGGTTGATAATGAATGTCGACCCGATAGTTAGAGCGATTGAAGCAGTTAAGGAAAGTAAGCCTGGAGCACGCTCGATTTTACTTTCTCCAGGAGGAAAGTCATTCAACCAAAAAATGGCATGGGAACTATCTCGAGAGGAGAGTTTAATTTTTGTTTGTGGGCGCTACGAGGGTGTTGATGAGCGAGTATTAAATTTTGTTGATGATGCTATTTCCATTGGCGATTACGTGATGGCAGGTGGAGAAATTCCTACAATGGTTTTGATTGAGTCTATCTCAAGGCTTATTCCGAATGTGGTAGGAGACGAGTCCTCTCTTGTTGAGGAATCCTTTGAATACAACAGGTTGGAATACCCGCAGTATACCAAGCCACGAGAGTTTCGAGGGTTAAAGGTTCCAGATGTTTTGCTTTCAGGTCACCATAAAAAAATTCAGGACTGGCAACTCAAAGAGGCACTAAAAAAAACAGCGGAGATAAGACCAGACCTTTTGAGTAAAGAAGTGAAGCAAGCTGATTAAATTGAAGCGGAAACCAAGAAAAAGGCACAAAAACTTTAAAGTTTAATTTGGCGGATATAATAGAGAGTGACATTCACCTGGCTCTGATTCATTACCCAGTGTACAACAAAGTTGGTGAAGTTGTTACGTCATCGGTGACCACACTGGATATACATGATATCTCCCGGGTAGCAAAGACTTATGCGGTTAATAGTTTTTGTGTGGTGACTCCGCTAAAAACACAACGACAACTGGTTGAGCGGTTGATTGAGCACTGGATGACGGGTTACGGGGCGGAGTATAATCCCACCCGAAAAGAAGCTCTGCTTGTAACGAAGGTGATGAATAACCTTACAGAAACGGTTCGAGACCTCACGGAGCGGTATGGAAAGAAACCGATTGTAGTAGCTACTGGTGCTAGTAAGTTTTCTGAAAGTGTTAGCTTTCAGTACTTACAGAGTGAAATGAAAAAAGGAGACCCCATTCTTTTGTTGTTTGGAACGGGTTGGGGACTTGAAAAAAATATTATCAAGGAAGCGGACTATGTTCTCGATCCCATTGATGGAGTTGGTGAATATAACCACCTTCCGGTGCGTGCTGCTATAGCGATTATCTTGGATCGCTTGATAGTGAGATAAAATATAGNCAAAATATTATATGATTACGANCAGATAAACGATANAAACAAAGGAGAGGTTAATGAATTTGATTGATAGAATTGAAGGAGGGGAGCTAAAAAAAGAAGCNCCTCAGGTTCGTGTTGGGGATACTGTGAGAGCTCACATACGTATCGTTGAAGGTGAAAAAGAACGTATTCAGGTGTTTGAGGGAGTTGTAATTCGCTTGCATGGAGGTGGACCTCGAGAGACGATGACCTTACGCAAGGTTTCTTTTGGAGTCGGTGTTGAAAGGATTTTACCCCTTCATTCGCCGCGGTTGGAAAAAATAGAAGTTGTCAGGCGCGCCAAAGTACGACAAGCAAAGTTGTATTTTTTGAGAGACTTGAGAGGTAAAGCTGCCAGGCTCAAAGAACTTAAGCCAAAGGTCGATTCAACCAAAAAGAAAAAAAATAAAAAAGTCGCAAAGAAAGTCGCAAAGAAAGTCGCAAAGAAAAAAGACTAATTGTATAGTCTAAATAGGTACCACTTAAAAAAGCCCGAAGAAGGATTTTTCTTCNGGCTTTTTTTTATATATGGGCGGAATTGAACCGCCGGCCTACTGGATTTTGAATCCAGCGCGTCTACCAATTCCACTTACCTAAGCGTTTCGACAGATATCCCTGGGATAGGTTTTGGAAATTCAGGCATAGATTCTTTTTTATTGCNATTGGAATCCGTTTCTTTGAAGCGAATGGTTTTGCCTAATCCGTACCTCACCTTCAGTGCATTGTAGTCAATCTTTGCACGAGTCAAATATCTATTTATCAAAGCAATGCGTGTTTTATCTGCAGGATGGGTTGAAAGAAACTCGGGGACTTTCTGACCTCCTTTTATGTTTGCAAAACGTTTCCAGAAGCGAATAGCTTCATTTGGGTCGTAACCAGCTCTCGCCATGTATGTAAGTCCTATTTGATCTGCTTCGGCTTCGTTAGATCGGCTAAAAGGCAGAGTGAGCCCATAGACGATACCTACTCCAAGCGCTGCCATGANCATCTTTTTTTGTCTACTGTCATTAAGGCTAATGGATGTTGCCATTAANCCTGCTGTGAGAATTAGTTGACGGGTCATTCGTTGTGCTCCGTGCCTGGCAATAACATGGGCGATTTCATGACTCATCACGGTAGCCAGACCTGCTTCGTTCATCGCCACCGGCAGAAGACCCGTATAGACTGCAACCTTACCACCCGGAAGAGCGAACGCATTTTGTTGTTCTGATTTGATAAGATGAAACTCCCAGTTTAAGTTTGGCATAGCGCTTACTTGTGCGAGTCGGAGGCCGATTTGTTTGACTAGGGCCGTAGTTTCGTGGTCACCTGAATCTTCTTCCTCTTTGAGAATCTGGTTGTATGCTTGTTTTCCTAAGGCGATTTCCTGCCGAATGGGTATCATAATAAAGGCCGATTTATTAGAAATCGGTGTGGTCACGCAGGCCGCAATGATTACGACAAAAAAAATAATAAGAAGTTTTCGATGGAAGCACATGGGTCAATTATAAGTTGGATAGGGAATTATTTGCAACGTTAGATAGGGGTATGAAAATTTAAATTCTCCAGCATATAATTCAGTTGCCCCTATTACATGTGATGACATATTATTTGGGCAAAGGAACAATTTATGCTTGAATATGAAACTACTGCCAGAGCCAAGGGGTATCACGCTATTGCTGGTGTTGATGAAGCAGGGCGGGGTCCACTAGCTGGCCCTGTAGTGGCCGCAGCGGTTATGCTTGCCCCCGATTTACAGTTTAACGGTCTTGATGATTCTAAGAAACTATCTCCTAAAACAAGAGAAAAGTTTTTCCTGATAATTAAGGAGCAGGCGTTAAGTTACGGTATTGGAATTATTGGTGTTGAAGAAATTGACAAGATCAATATTCTTCAGGCTTCTTTGCTTGCTATGAAGAATGCTGTGGAAGGTTTATTCGGCAAACCTAACCTTTTGCTCATTGATGGGAATCAACGCATTGATACAGAGATTAAACAGTGGACTATTGTGAAAGGGGATTCTCTCAGTCAGTCTATTGCTGCAGCGTCAGTCTTGGCAAAAGTTACCCGCGACAAACTTATGGAACAATACCACGAACAATTTCCTTTGTACGAGTTTAACAAACACAAGGGTTATGGTACACGCCTTCACCGGGATCTGATTAGGAAACATGGTCCCTGTCCGATTCATCGCCGTACCTTCAAAGGGGTGAGTGAATTTATTTAAAAATTATATAGAAGCGTTGATCTAGTTGAAAAGCTTTCTTGATTTGATAGCGTCACCCAGGTTCTTTTTGTCAGAGTTTATTTGAAAAATAAAAACACTTATTAAATTTTAATGCTTTCTCTCTTAAATAAACGATGGATATTGCGTAACCCGACCTTAGAGACGGCGGAGCAAATAGCTTCCTCTCTAGATCTTTTGCCGGTTGTTGCGCGTTTATTAATCAACCGAAAAGTTGAAGGAGTGGATGAAGCAGAGATATTTGTGAAAGCAGAGCTTGCATCTTTGCACGATCCTTTTCTTATGAATGGAATGGAGCTTGCGGTTGATCGAATATTAATGGCAATTGAAAATAAAGAATCGATTCGGTTGTTTTGCGATTATGACGTTGATGGTGTGACTTCGGCAGCTTTTCTAACTCATTTTTTTAGTGATATAGGAATTAACGTCGGATACTACCTACCAGAACGTATGAAAGAAGGATATGGGTTGAATGAAGCTGCGGTCAGAGCGATAAGAAAGGAAGGCGCCTCGCTTATGATTACAGCAGACTGTGGAATAACAGCAGTACGCGAGGTTGAGTTAGCTCGTTCTTTGGGACTGGATGTGATCATAACTGATCACCATCAGGTCGGAAGTGAGGGCTTGCCAAAGGCCGTGACTGTACTTAATCCTCACCGGTCAAATTGTGACTATCCATACAGGTTCCTTAGTGGAGTAGGCTTGGCTTTTAAGCTAGCTGTAGCTGTGCGAACAGCGTTGCATAAAAAGATGGGCTGGAGCAAAGAGCGCTTACCAAATATGAAGCGTCACTTGGATTTGGTTGCTTTGGGTACGATTGCAGATGTTGCTCCACTTACAGGGGAAAATCATATTTTGGTGCGTCATGGGCTCGACGTTTTAGCGACGACGGATAAGGCAGGATTAGTGGCACTAAAAGCGGTATCTGACGTAGATGGCCGGGTTAACGCACGTTCAGTCGGATTTTCCCTTGGCCCACGACTCAATGCAGCAGGACGACTGGGTAAAGCGGATAATGGATTTCACTTGCTGACATCCGTAGATTTAAAAGAAGCAAAGGAATTAGCTCAAGAACTTAACGTTATAAATCAAGAACGAAAAGATATTCAGGAATTGGTTCAGGATGAAGCGGAGTACCTGATTGGCCGCGAAGTGAACTTGGAAGAAGACCGAGTAATTGTTCTGGCCTCAGAAAATTTTCACAGCGGTGTGGTTGGGATTGTCGCGTCACGGATTGTAGAAAAGTACTTTCGGCCAGTTGTTTTAATTGCGTTAGAAAATAGTATTGGCAAAGGTTCTGGCCGAAGCATCCCTCATTTCAATCTTCACCGTGCGTTCACCGAGTGTGCCAGTTATTTGGTTCAATTTGGTGGTCATGCTTATGCTGCGGGACTCACCATAAATGAAAATAATTTAGATCCGTTTCGAAATGCAATAAACGAGGTTGGGCGTAGAATTTTGAGTGATGAAAAATTAGTGCCGGAGTTGTTTTTAGATGAGCCGATAAAGATTTCTGAAATCGATGCAACATTGAATGAACAGGTTGCCCTCCTGGAACCCTTTGGTGCTGAAAACCCGTCACCGGTTTTTCTTGTTCAAAACATCAGTGTTTATGGGTTAAAAAGGATCGGACGCGAAGAATCCCATGTTCGTTTTCAGGCTGTTCAGGGTGATACAAGAATTGATGCGGTTGGGTTTAATCTTGCGGAAGAATTTACTTCTATTGATGAGAAATTAGACAAGGTAGATCTTGCATGCGAATTTCAGGTTAACGACTGGGGTGGTAGAAACAAGTTAGAGCTAAAAGTTCTTGATTTGCGCTACTCGGTAAAAAGCTGATATGTTTTTAGTTTTAGATAACTACCTTGTGTAAAGTTTGTTTTGGCTAATCTTTTCCAAGGTGAACCTTCAAGGATGAAGCTGAATTTGTTCAGACATTGAACCGAAAGTGAACGATGTCACCATCTTGTACAATATAATCTTTCCCTTCGACTCTTAATTTTCCAGATTCCTTAATAGATGCTTCAGTTGTGTGCTGTATGAGGTCTTCAAGACTATACACTTCTGCGCGAATAAACCCCTTCTCAAAATCGGTGTGAATGACTCCCGCAGCTTGTGGTGCAGTTGAATTATTTTTAATGGTCCATGCACGATTTTCTTTACCACCTGCAGTAAAAAAAGTGACGAGTTGTAGCAAGCTGTAACCGGCAATTATCATCCGATCGAGACCGGTTTCCTTTAATCCCATTTCATCCATAAACATTTGTCTTTCATCAGGGTCTTCAATCTCCATAATTTCACCTTCAATTTTCCCGGCAAGCGCTACAGTTGACGAGCCATCAGTTTCGGCGATTTTTTTTACTTTTTGAACTTGTTTGCTATCTGTATCGCTTGGATCCATGACGTTGCATATGTAAAGGACAGGCTTTGAGCTAAGGAGAGTCAAGCTGTCGAGAAAATTCTGTTCCTCCTCGGAAAAAACTTTGATGGCACGTGCGGGACAATTACTATTTATACTTTCTATGACTTTTTCAATCACAGTTAAGTGCATGCGAGCCTCTTTATTTCCAGATTTTGCGAGTTTCTCAATTTTTGTTTTACGACGAGCGAGAGTTTCCATATCAGAGATCATTAATTCAGTGTTGATAGTATCAATGTCATCGGCTGGGTCGATAGTGTCGCTGACATGAGGTACATTACTATCTTCAAAGCATCTTACGACGTGCGCAATGGCATCAACCTCTCGAATATGACCGAGAAACTTATTCCCTAAGCCTTCTCCTGTCGAAGCCCCTTTAATTAGGCCTGCGATATCTACAAACTCTAGAGTCGTGGGAACAACTTTATCTGCTTTTATATATTGAGAAATAGTTTCAAGTCTGGGGTCCAAGGACGGGAACAATACCGCTATTTGGCTCAATGGTGGTGAAAGCGTAGTTTCCCGACTGGGCTTTTGTACGTGTTAATGCACCAAATAGAGTTGATTTCCCAGCGTTGGGTAGTCCGACGAGCCCACATGTAAATCCCATAGTTTTAGTTTTTTTGAAATGATTGATGAAGATTATTAAACGAGCTGATAAAAATAAGGGCAATTAAAACAATTGCAGCGTAAAAAGCCGCGATGATAAAAAACTTTTCGGGGCCAGTAAAGCTCAACACAGTCAGAAACATAACGGCACCTACATTACCATATGCTCCTGCTAAACCGGCCAACTTTCCCGTCAGGTCTTTGCGAATGAGCGGAACAGCGGCAAAACAGGCACCAGTTCCTGCCTGTAAAAACATGGAACAGCCAAATGCTAATAAGAGCACGCTCCACAGAGGCCAAGAGGAATTTATTTGACTCATCATTATATAGCCAATCATTGAACCGGTTACAAACAATATCAGGGCACGCTTTTTCTCAATTAAGTCTGAAATCCAGCCTCCAGCTGGACGACTGATCAGGTTCATAAAAGCAAAACTCGAACCTACCATACCCGCTGTGGCGACTGAAAGTTTAAATGTTGATTCCAAAAACTGTGGAAACATTGAAATTACAGCAAGTTGAGATCCGAAGGCCAACGCATAAACCATACTTAAGATGATTATTTGTTTGAATTCGTATTTTTTTTCTGGCGAAATTTGTTCATCGAGTTTTAATAGGTTTGAGCGGACGGTTTGTGTCATGTTAAAGATGTAAAGAATGAGTATTCCTGTGACCAGTGTTTTAAAGGTAGTAGCAGACAATAACTGCAAAGAATGTCCCGAAAGTTTCCAAGCGAGAGTAGCCATAGCCCCATAAATAGGTATCAAGAATAGTATTTGAAGAAAAATGTCTTTTTTGTTTGTTACCTCTATGTTGTGCTCAAATCCGGTCCGAAAGGTATTACTTTTTTCTGAGAGTTCTTTCGCGAAAATAAAATAAACAATCCCCCAAATGGCACAAAGGATACCGCTGAAAACCACAGCATATCGCCATCCTATTTTTTCTGGAAAGAATGAAGCTATAATTGGAAGGGTAAATACTGCTGCTGCTGCGCCAAAGTTACCCCATCCAGCGTAAATCCCTTGGGCTAGTCCCATTTTTTCGGGAGGAAACCATTCGGAGATCATTTTAATGCCGACAACAAACCCCGCTCCAACGATTCCCATGAGCAGNCGAGCAACCAGGAAATCCTCAAAACTTTCTCCTGATGCAAAATAAAAACAAACTCCTGCGGAGAATATTAGTAAATAGCTGAAAACCTTTCTTGGCCCAAAGTGATCGACCATTATTCCAATGAGAATGCGAGCTGGAATAGTCAGGGATACATTGCATAGCATTAATATGTTTATCTGTTCCTGACTCAGGCCGACTGTTCTAATGAGCGTTGTATTAAATGGCGCCATATTAAACCAGGCGACAAACGAGAAGAAGAATGCGAGCCAAGATAAATGCAGGATATGGTTCTGCCGAGCATCAAACTTAAGCATTAAATTTTAATTATCTGGGTTAATTTATGTGGTCGGTTTGCTAGACATAAACTGATAGGATTGTACTATTCCATCCGGGTTGAAAATGATAATTAGGTCCTTGGATGTTTCTTTACGGATTATCGAGTAGTGGTGGTCTTCATAAACCCAGATAGATTGGCCATTCTGAATACCTACTTTAAAAGGTTCTCCGAACATTTTTTTTATATCTGATCGAGTGGTGACCCCATTTACAATACTCTCAATTTTAGACGTATTAAAACTTTTCCCAACGGTACCGCATCCATTCGATATCAAAAATACCCCTACAACAATGACTAGTCCAATGTAGTTCATAATTAGCCTACTTTCATCAGTGGCAAGGTTTAATCAAAAGAAATATTAAATTTTTCCTGGTGAAGTTCATGGTTTGCCTTGAGTGTAATCTCAAGGCCGTACTCTTCCTGAGATTGCTCCAAGAAAGAGGTCTCTTTTTCGAAAAAGGCCTCATAAATAGATGGGTGAGTCTCTATTGTAACATGTTTTCGGTTTAGATAGTTATTGTTGGAGATTCGCTGCACTGATCTTATAATTTCGTTACATATGGTTGTAGGTGATTTATTGTGCCCTCTACCATCACAATAAGAGCAGGTGTTACATAAAGTTTGAACTAGACTTTCGCGGGAGCGTTTACGCGTCATTTCAACGAGACCTAGTTCCGAAATTTTCAAAATCTTCGTACGCGAACGGTCGTTTTTCAGAGATTGAGTAAGGCTCTTCCACACGGTTTCTTTACTCTCTTCCTTCACCATGTCGATAAAATCGACAATAATGATTCCCCCCATATTACGCAAACGTAACTGGAAGACAATTTCTTTTACTGCTTCTATGTTGGTTTTTAGAATCGTTTCTTCTGGGTCGCAACTCCCGACATACTTCCCTGTGTTTACATCGATTGCTAAAAGCGCTTCTGTTTGATCGATTAAAATATATCCACCAGACTTGAGCCAGACTTTCCGGTCCAATGCTCGACTGATCTCAATTTCTATTCCGAAATGATCGAAGATGGGTGCAGGCTCTTGGTACAACTCAATCTTACTGTAGAAATTAGGCAGGTAATCTTTGCAGAAATTAAGACAGCTTTGATATTCTAATTTGGAGTCTACTACTATGCGAGCTACCTCATTCGTAACTAGGTCGCGCACTGCACGAAAAGTTAAATTAAGATCTTCATATAAAAGGTTACAGGGAGGCGTTTCTTTAGATTTTTTTTGTAATTTTCCCCAGAGTCGGTGTAGAAAATTAAGGTCAGATTCAAAGTCGTTTTTTTTACACTCTTGCCCAACTGTGCGAACAATATAACCACCTTCTAGGATTTCGGTTTCTTGAAGTATGGTTTTTAATCGAGTTCTTTCTGTTTCATTTTCAATACGTCGAGAGATAAATATGTCGCTTGAGGTCGGCAGGTAGACTAGGTAATGACCTGGAATACCTATATGCATTGTGATACGAGCGCCTTTGGTCCCAAGAGGATCTTTAGTAACCTGAACAACAATTTCTTGACCTTCTTCCAAAAGCTCCTGAATCGGAATTTGATGTTTGATTTGGCTTGTGCTTGAGTCTTCGTCAGATAAGGTAATTTGTTTTTCCTGATAAGATGTGGTTTTTTTACTTTGATCGACTACCCAATCTTTTTTTTTTGATTCAGGTATTGCTGTAATATTGATATCGTTTGCACAAAGAAACCCAGCTTTATCCAAGCCCATATCAACAAAAGCAACTTGCATTCCCGGTAAGACCTTAGAGACTTTCCCCTTATAGATGTTGCCTACTATACCCTTGTGAGCTTGGTGCTCTATGAATAGCTCGGCCAGTTGATTGTTTTCTATCAGTGCTACTCGAATTTCCCGACTACTGGAATTGATCAATATCTCGGAAGGCATGCCCAAAAACCTCTTTCAGCTCTTAACATGGATAAAATTTTTGTATGGCCTGATGTAAATGCTAATTTGTTGTTCTACCATATACTAAATATATAGTGTAAAAAATACATCTTTGAGAGATGCTTAAAGCACCATGCGCCTCATTCCTATGTTGAGCAACAGTCCAAGCGCGAAAAAATTGGTCACAAGTGACGACCCCCCATAACTAACTAGAGGGAGAGGAAGTCCAGTTATCGGGAACAAACCAACAGTCATTCCAATATTGAACAGAACGTAAAAAGAAATTGAACTAACTATTCCCAATGCCAGAAAGAGACTGAATCGATCCCGCGCGTGAAAAGCAATGCTCAACCCCTTGAGAAGGATAAAAAGATAAAGAGAAAGTAGAACTATTACTCCAATGAAGCCTGTTTCTTCCGCTAATACCGAGAAGATAAAATCGGTGTGTTTTTCAGGAAGAAAATTGAGACGACTTTGAGTTCCCATGAAAAGGCCTTTACCCCCAAAACCTCCGGAACCGATAGCTATTTTTGATTGTATAGCATGATATCCAGCACCGAGAGGGTCTATTTCGGGGTTAAACAAGGTCATTACGCGCCGTTTTTGATAGTCTTTTAAAAAAAACCAAAGTAAAGGTATTAAAAAAACACNAGTCCCGAATAACTTTGTAAGAAATACTCCATGGATTTCTATGGCGGTGATAAAAACTAGGAAGATCAGGAAANTCATAATAGCGGTCCCTAAGTCAGGNTGAACGGCTATCAACCATGCAATGATACCTGTTAAGAGGGCAGGTATCCATAGGTCTCTAAAGGAATATTGCCCTTGAANTTTTCCNGATCCGAAATATTTTGCGAGGGCAAGGATTAAGGCTATTTTTGCAAACTCTGAAACCTGCAGGCTAAATGATCCGACGTGGATCCAACGCTTGGCTCCAGAAACTGAGTCGCCAGCGCCTAGAACATAAATGAGAGCTAAGACAGTGATCCCGTAGATAGTATAAGCATGTCGACTGAATTCTCGGCAATCGATTGCTAGGGCGATGAGCATGGCTCCTAGCCCAAGGAGAATCCAGTAAACTTGTTTGATGTAAAGGTCACGGAAGAATGATTCTGCTCGGCCGTGATTCGCGCTATTTATACATATCACGCCGATAATAGAAACAGCGAGAATAGCTATGAATAAAGCCCAGTTAAATTTAGATGCTAGTTTCTGATCTATCATAATATTTCTTCATGCTAGCATGTTTATTTTGTTGGAAATAATTTTTATGTAAAAAAAACAGAAGGTTATGCGCCGGTTAGTTATTTANACTTCACTGATCTTTTATTTTAGTTGCTAAGAGGATTGGATCGTATNTCTGGTATGTGGTGGTTTATAAACCATTAATTAGGTAATTAGAGGAGTCGGCAGTTTTCTAGCTAAGCTTTACGTAGATACGAGGAACCAAAACTTCATATTTTACTATCGAATTATTCTGCAAACATTGTGGTGTGCTCTCAAAAAAATTGGTCAATAAAGCGTCACTGCGCATTTTTTAAGGCAGTAAATAAAAATACTTTTTTGGATGGCTAAACCATTGAAATATAGTTTATTAGTGTAGCTTTCAACAAACCTGTGAATATTTAGATTTGCTGTAAATATAAGTTGATACTGGTTGTTTCTTTGTGAGAGTGGGTAGTTTAAAGCTCTACACTTTAATCAGCTAGTATGTATGGGGGTTTTTGAGGTGCTGATTATGGTAGGGCGTAATATATATTGTGAAGCTCAATGCTTAAATTTAAAAAAGCAATTTATCCTTTC
>JGI26249J51723_1000261_pt1 | contig 18755 bp, 22 predicted proteins | sample SaaInlV_135m_DNA_FD_51723 | JGI IMG/M metagenome (IMG submission 51723) | reverse complement strand
ACGCACACGGACGCACACGGACGCACACAACACGCGCAGACGACACACACACAACACGCGCACAACACGCACACACAAGCGCACACATCACGCACCACATNGACGCATCACNNCACGCATCACATCACGCACCACAAGCGCATCACATCACGCACACATCACGCACATCACGCACATCACGCACATCACGCACATCACATACAAACAAGACCCTTCTCTCGCGACACATATAAGCGATACATGGAAACGGGATTGTAGACCGAGTTAAACAACACCCTTAAAAGATAAGACTTCTGCAGGATGGATGTTTGTTTGTATTGCCCGTGGTGTCCCAGCATTTGAAGCATGACCTATCTTAGTTACATCAGTTCCACTAGCTTGTGTAAATATAACCCAGGTAACATCATCATTATACGGCTCGGTTGTTAATGAACCAGCATATGTAAAATAATCAGACGAAAACACATCACTTAATTGTAACATATTTAGAGACACTGAGGTATTTGCACTTGTAAGACCTGCTTCTTCATATATTGCGCCATCGAATACTCTCTCAGACGTAATATCTATGTCAAGAAAAACTGCTAGCACCAGGTATTCATTAGATAATTCATCTTTATGAACAAAATGCACTTCTGCATTGTATATTTTCCCATTTACTTGATGTTCGGATGGACTATGAACATGGTATTGAAGTAATTTATAATCATATCCATTGTAACTTGTTATATAATCAGGATTACTCGTTACAAACGAGACATGGCCATGTGTATCAGTTCTCTTAGCTTGCAGTGCAGTATCAGATTTATATGTTATATCTAAAAAACCAATAGGCGCATTAATAACAAAATTATCAGGACGACTACTAATATTTATAGGACTCTGGCGACATGAAGAATATGTATTATTCGATGGTGTAACTAAACGACTCCTACTTAAACTAGTGTCTGTATAAGTCACGCGGCGGTTACTTATGCGAAAACCAAGTCTTGCGGGCATTTGAGATATACGCACACTTTATTTTATTACACAATAATCACCTTATTTTTATAACTCAACTCACACTATCACATTCTTCATTCTCAGACTCAGACTCAGACACTGTAAAATACATGTCTATCATTGTATCGTATATGTCAATAATGCTTGCGATCATGGTTTTTTCGCCATCAACCTTAGAATACAGCATCGGGTAAGTCTCCCCCTCGTCCTCATCCCAAACCCAATCATCTATTACAGATAATAGGTTCACAATTGTCTGACAAAGAGCTTCATAATTTGTCATTTCGTCATCCCAATAATAAAAGCGTCGTCGGGGCACACGAACTTGTTCGTTGGTAATAGGATCCGTACGATAATACCCCCCCCTCCTACAGTAATCCTGTATAAACCAGTTATTTATATCAATCGTAGATAATATGTCAGGTGTCATCACACTGGCTAACAACGGATTCGTACAAAGAGACTCCAGTTTTTTTACGAAGTCTACACTAGTCTCGACCTGTGCGTTAGATAACCCCTCTTTAACAATCTGAGACATATCGTCCCAAGTCCATTGATCGCAAAGGCTTTTATATTCACACATGTCACACCTGCCTGACTCAGCGTTTAACGCAGCTGCTGCTAAATGGGGGCAATATCTCACAGATATCGTCTTTGGTTCAGCACAAATCAATAGTGGAGTAGGTTCTGTTTGCATATTGATAAAGTAGTATAATGATTATGATATAATCATTATTATAGTTTCAATTTTGTTTTCAATAAGACGCAACACATACAAACAATACACATTCTCTCGGACAGGACCCATCAATCCCGTTCCATCCCATCTAAACCTCAATCGGGTTCGAAACCACCTCACCTTCCGCTGCGGCGCCCGCGGCGCCCCGTCCGCATTCTGAACAGCACTCGCATTCCATCGCGCAAAACACAACGCACACTAAGAAGAATATCATCATGCTTATTCCAAGGATCGATGTGTCCATTATTTTTTTCGCGGATTTGATTGGTATGATGCAACCATATACCGTGACGTACTTTGGTCAATTCTTTACACGACATCACCCGATATGCAGGAATGTATATAATATATAATGTCTAATATATAGGATGAGTGCTGCTGTTGTTATTCCAAAGATAACCAAAGGCACATGGATGAAGGTCGAGGTAGATGGAAAGATACAAGAGTATCAAGCAAGTAGGGATTTGTATTATGTCAGAGAGGGTAATTATGTTCAGGTAGAAGAAGAAGAATTCAACGAGGTCCGTGGAAAGATAGTGTCACGTAGTGTAGCTGGGTTATTCAGAGGTTTAGTAGATAACGATCGTGTATTTGAACTAGAAAACAGCCTTCCTAGTCGCCACAGTGACCTGGAAAAACGTGTAACAGACTTCAATCATAGAAAGGAGATAGAGAAGCAGACGAGACTGAACGCTTATGCTGCTACTGCTGCTGCTACTGCTACTGCTACTGCTGTTGTTACTGCTGCTGCTGCTGCTGCTGCTGATAATAGACGAGCAAGATACTTACAAAAACAAATACAAACCGATATTGAGGCAGATTATTTAGTACAGAACGGTTATACAACACTTATAGATACATACACGACGACAGATACCGTCGGTGGTGAGGGTGGACAGTTTACGGTCGTAACACTCCCATATAGCCAACTGTGGCGAAATCCGAATACCGAACAGACGTATGAGACTAAATTTGTGCACCACAACCTTGCTGAAAAAATAGAAGCATATGAAAAAGAAAAAAGAATACAAGAAGCAAGAATGATTCCAGAAATCACCAGGGTCTTGCACAATCGTTCCATGCAACCGATTAAACCATATCACCTTAACGATTCGGTACGTGCTTTTGTTCTGAAGGAAGGAGATATTCCACCACATCATACAAAAGGAGGCAAACGTAAATCTCGTCGCAACCGAAAGGGTAAGAAATCCAGAAAACGTATATCCAGAAAACGTATATCCAGAAAACGTATATCCAGAAAACGTACATCCAGAAAACGTATATCCAGAAAACGTACATAACAGACCAATAATACGTAACGTCTTTTTCTATGTATTTTCTAAGAGATATAGGATATGGCTCCGAAAGGCCTGGATACCACATGCAATATGTATAAAGAGATGGATAGTATGATAGTATCAGAATGGAAAATGAAACAACGAATTATTTCGGCGACGGAAGTTTTGATTTTATGGATGACTATATGGCGCCGTATTTGGTGAATGCGCATTGGGCGATAACCCAATGTGAATTGTGGGATTGGTTGCGATCATACTCTCCTCCAGATGGGAAAGGTTTTATGTTTAGCACGACTCCTGAGATGGAGCGAATAAATACTAAAATGAATGAACAGGATATAGCGGGAGGTCATTCAGGTTCCTCGTACGGAGGCACGATGCGAACGATGGAGTATATCGCAAAGAATGGATATGAAAAATACAGAACTGAACATTGAATGATATACAAAACGATAAGCATCTATTTACACTTCGCGAATACCGTATATCATTATACAACAACACATGACGAGCCCTCATCGTCTGAGCCTGTTTCCATCCTCTTTACAGTACTCCCATATTAATCCCCGCCCCCTCCCGCGTAATCCTCTAAACCTCAATCGGGTTCGAAACCACCTCACTTTCCGCTGCGGCGCCCGCGTCGTCCCGTCCGCATTCTGTACAGCACTCGCATTCCATCGCGCAAAACACGCAACACAACCCAATACATACTAGTAGAGTTATTCCAACCGTCGTTTCAGACACCATTGTTATACTCATTGTAGCGCTGTTTCTACCTCCTTTTTCTAGTATGCTTCTTTTTGCGGGTATTCTTTTTGCGGGTATTCTTTTTGCGTGGTTTACGACGATGCTTTGTTTTTCGTTTCCCGCCAAATTGTTCTGTTATTATTTTATGTGTCAAATCTCCTGGCATTCTTTTCTTATCCATAACATAACCTACATTTAACCTATTTTGTTGTCTTTCTGAATGAATTGGAAGGCGTTGTTCAATTGCATATGTTTTTAATATTCTTGCTATTTCTGGATCTGCTGTTTCATCAATCACATTTTCATGATCTGTACCAAAAATGGTATAATTAAAATCTATTTCACCTCTCCGTTCATCAAGCATAAGTCTAATCATGGGAATGTCTCCGTTCATCACAGCATACCCAATAGCAGTGACACCACTTCCAGTTGTAGCATTTATATCGACACCTATACTCAACAGGTATCTTGCTGCAGGTAAATTACCATATTCAGCCGCTTCTATTAATAGTGTTGTACCCAAATCTGGTTCTAGAAATGCACCTTTTTCCACTAAGTATTGCAGGATTGTAGAAGGTTGGATATGCCTTGCCGCATATATACTAACCGGAACTAGTTCAGGTTCCGAGCGTAAATCTTCAGGTAAATGCAGATGTTCATCTAGAATCAATATATTTGGATTTGCACCTCTATCTAAATATTCTTTCACGTATTCTGTCAGTTCCTCTTCAACTGCACCTCCAAGATATTCTTCAATAGTATTTGGGTCTCCTTCCTCTATATTGGCTCTATCTCCGTTACAAGCCCCGGGTCGAGAACAGCCGACGCCTCCACCAACTTTATTTACTTTGTGATGCGATCCCTTTATTAATTTAACCATATTCGTTATATATTACAGTAACAATATATATATAACGAGTATTCCAATCACGTCTGTCCCTTCGGCCGCATTCCCCACAGCACTCGCATTACATCGCGCAAAACACGCAGTACAACCCCAGACATACTAGTAGAGTTATTCCAATCGTCGGTTCAGATACCATTGTAGCGCTGTTTCTACCTCCTTTTTCTAGTATATATCTATTGGACTATCGATATTTTCTGTACGTACTGTACGTACTGTACGCACATAGTCATGCAGACATACTATCAAGAGCAACAGACCGCTCAACAGAAACCAGAAACAAAGGAGTCGACAACAAGGTTGTTCCGTGCACGCATGTTCTTCCACACCACGGCACGTAATGTGGGTTTATTCACAAGTCTCTCACTGGCAGCGCTGGCCGCAGCGCATTCGCAGGCCGCCAAAGGTCGTGTAGTGACAGCAGCTACACTCTTCCTGACCGCCGCGCTCTTTTTGGGCATGGCGATGGATCTTAATCGTACTCTGCTGACCAACCCCGAGATGACATTGGGTTCGGGTGGGAGCATATTACCCCACGTGCTCTTTGTCACACATGTACTGCTCACCATCGGCATCGTCGCAGCCATGTGGAGGGCGATATGGAACGTGCGGAACAAGTAGGTAGGTTGCTGAGTATGGCGCGGAAAGCGGAAAAAAATAGCATTATACTATACATTATGTATGTATCGTATCATGTGGTTATTATTATGAAATATTATTCTAGTATAAGTTAAGTTAAGCTGGGCGGGGGTTAGGTGCACCCACGCACACATCCTCCGCGCGCCAGACATTTCCCTGCGCGTCGCAGAACTGTGGGATACCGCGACTGCTATTGACAGGTGCTACCGCGCGGTTCTTGGTCGCGTCCTTCTTTTTGTCTTTCTCCTCCTTGGGGGTCGTATCGCTGGTCGTATCACTAGTTGTATCGCTGGTCGCGGCTAACACAGCCGCGCTCCGCGCGGCTTGACGTTTAACCACCCCCGCATGAGTACCGCACACATCACTCGAACCCTTGCGTCGTCGCGAACAGCGTTTGCCCCCAAGCCGTTGTGCCGTACAACGATCTTCTTCATTGAGCTCTTTGACCTCTTTGAGTACTTCTTCTTCTTCTTCTGTTGACATAGTGTTCTGACTGACTGATTATATTGACCGCATGTGATATCGGATCGCATGCGGTCAATTTTGGGGGAGGGCCATGTAGTGCTAGTTAGGTCTTCTTCCTCATTCGTCATCTTTTTCAAACTCAGTGAGCACTGGCTCCCCAGATGGACTTTCCATAGGAACCCATCCCCCACCGTTACTGGTAAGGAGAATCCATGGTACGTTTACACCACTGTCATGTTCAATGAGTCGTGTCGCATCAACCACTTCACTTTTCCATACGATATCTCCCATATCAATACTACCTATATTCGCCGTAGTTTTGTCATACGATGGCGCATTTCGCACAAATGCGCCTGCAGGAAACACTACACGATACTGAATACATTCTGCTGATCCAGTTGTCGATGTATCGTCGGGAATAGTAGGTAGATTATCAACTAATGGTTCCTCTGGTGCTACAACTGGTTCCTCTAATAGTACAACTGGTTCCTCTGGTACTACAACTGGTTCCTCTGGTGCTACAACTGATTCCTCTGGTACTACAACTGGTTCCTCTGGTACTACAACTGGTTCCTCTGGTACTACAAGTGGTTCCTCTGGTACTACAACTGGTTCCTCTGGTACTACAACTGGTTCCTCTGGTACTACAACTGTTATGGCCTCTGACACGGTCCTATAATCCTTCTCCTCCTCCTTCTCCTCCTTCTCCTCCTTCTCCTCCTTCTCCTCCTTCTCGTCTACTATATCGGGAAACAGAATGGATAGTCCTAATCTGCCCTTTTGTAGAGTTGGTTCTTGTGGTGGTACATTCATATGCTCCTCTTCTTCTTTTATAGAAGCATCTGTATTTGTAACCGTCTTTCTCATCGTCGTTGTTGGGACAGGGATATCATCTATATGTGACATGTTCGTCTTAACAGCTCCAGTACTCATGTTATCGTCGGCACTCTCTTCGCTGTCCGAAGATAATCCCTCTGCGAGCTGGGTCATTAGTTCGACACCGACGTTGTCTTGCTTGAAATCGGACAACATCGTGCGTCGGCGCTCACGTGTCTTCGCGGGCGAATCCATTTTGATGTCATGGTTTATCTGACTGGAGATCAATGTCATTTTGCTCGTGAACCGCTTCAGATACTTCACATGAAGCTTATGAAAAAACTCCATGTACGATATAAATAACACTAGTTTCTGCTCCAGAACTACGTTATCAAAATGCAGGGTCTGAATAAAATTATCAATATTGAACCCAATATCACTATTCAGTCGGTGTACGCGTAACTCATCCACCTTCTTGTCTAATACGTTCTTTATGCTCGCGAACATAAGCAGAATGGTATCATGCAGCTGTGAAATTATATCAATACCATATTGTTTATAAGGTTCCAAATCCTTGTACATAGGGAATGAATTATTACTCCTCGCTATATCTAGCACCTTCTTATCATTAATGTGTTCATAAATATACTTAATAATGATCTGATGTAGTTTGAAGTACTCGCAGTACATACGATTTGTGATGGAAGAGTATAGCCGTTTCATATCATCGTACTCTACATCGATGATCTTCGCTTGGTAATTAAAACAGTCCAATCCGAATATAAATAGGTTGTCTTGATGGTCGGCAATGTAGTCGTTGTACCACGTCTGTAGTTTGACAATCTTCTCTCTGAGTGACTCAAATAGTTGCCCGTTCACATTTGCCATGTCAATAATCTCAATGAATTCAGCTCGTAGATGAATCACGCGATCATCAATCGTCGTTGATGTTGTGATTTTTGTTGCCATTATATCTTACGTAAAACAGACCTAGGTATTTGTAGTATACAAAGAAATAACTTATGTGTCACATATATACAGTAATGACGGACACACCTGAGACAGACGATGTAACCAGTGAATCCACACCCGTCCCAAAAACCACAATTGACGCAGTGTGGTCAGTAGATCACGAACACATTCTCGTGGAATGGGCTGATAAGTCCATGTGCATGCGACTGTTACATGCCAAGGCAACTGCATCCTATTCCCGTCGCAATATGTGGTACACATTACCAGTCATTGTTATGTCCACGCTCGCTGGTGCGGCAAACTTCTCTCAAGAACGTGTTCCTGAGGAATACCGTGGGTACTTTTCCATGGGCGTGGGTTTGATGAATATCATCGCAGGTATCATCACTACCGTGCAACAATTCTTGAAGATCACTCAACTGAACGAGGCACATCGCGTGAGTAGTATCGCGTGGGATAAGTTTTACCGAAACATTAAGACAGAGCTAGCCAAGCATCCTAAAGAGAGACTCCCTGTGGTCCAGTTTTTAAAAATGTGCAAGGAGGAATACGATCGTCTTATGGAGACCAGTCCCATGATACCTGAGTTTATCGTCAACCAGTTCAATATCACGTTTGACCCATCCACGAAGAAGGGTCAGATGATCAAGGACATCGCTAAACCCGAGATCTGTGACGTGCTCGTTCCCACCGAAGNCGCGCGTAACCTGTGGTACACCGAAGAGAACATGGAGAAGCAGAGAAACGAACAGTTCCGCAACAAAATGTCACAAGCATCCGAGTTGAAACGGTTGGATGCACATCAAATGGACACTGTGCGCAACTTCAAGAAGATGTTCTTTGACCTGAATAACCGCGATGCAATGGATCAAGAGGTCGTTGATAATCTTGGTGATGCGATTTCGCACAAAATTATAAAAGACATACTGCGCCGCGATGCGATCGCAGCNCAAACGTCTTCTGAGCGGTCGTTATCAATNGAGTCATCGTCGGCCGATAGTAATTTCCCTTCTCATGCTGGCAGAGCAGGTAGCACAAACAATGTGTAATTCATGACAAATTATGATATACATATACATATACACCATACCCTATCTGTATCGTACCACATACGCTATAAACTATAATATATGTGGTTCTGTTACATACTACGTAACACGTCGTATTCATACCCGTCGATGTCTTACATATCGTATTTATCTCTACCAATACATCATCAGTTGCAACAGTGGTTCCAATGTGTCTAATATGGATCCATGTATATGTCTACTTCCTCTGTTCTATCTACCATATCACCAGTGTCCTCTATCATCATAAGCGCCCCCAGCTCGGCCTTCGTGTGGAATGAGTATCCTCTTCAGTCACAATCTCCTCTTCAGTTGTAATCTCCTCTTCAGTTGTAATCTCCTCTTCAGCTNCAATCTCCTCTTCAGCTGCAATCTCCTCTTCAGCTGCAATCTCCTCTTCAGCTGCAATCTCCTCTTCAGCTGCAATCTCCTCTTCAGCTGCAATCTCCTTCTCAACCTCCTCATCCATTAGATTATCTGTAATACTGGTTACAATATCATCCACCCCAACGTTCGCAATCATTAATACCGACTGTGCAATTTCGTACGCCTCTTTTGAGAGCATTGATGCATTTTTCACAGTTTCTTGCATATCCATTATATCCAACTTCATACTTTTTATAGCAGTTTTCTGAACATCTTCTTCATCCACCTTTTCAGGCGCATTATTCTCGCGTGCATCAACCGCAGCAGCATCCATAAATGGGTCGCGACCAGTCTGTGATGGTTCCACTGCCAATACATCCATTGGAATACGAACATTAGCAGACTTCTTGACGAACATTCGCATCATGAACTCCATACTATTATTATACATTATACATATATATTATGTTCCGAACATATTCAATTATAATCAATACACAATGTGTAGTTCATCACAAATTATGATATACATATACATATACATATACATCATACCCTATCTGTATCGTACCACATACGCTATAAACTATAATATATGTGGTTCTGCTACATACTACGTAACACACAACCCAAACACAGTAATGCGACGTACAATGGTTCTACGAACAACCCTAAAAGGCGCCTACGACAACACAACAAGGAGATTACTGGTGGAGCTAAAGCGACTGGGCGGTGCGGTGGCGGTTGGGAGTTCTGTGCGCTCCTCTCAGGCTTCACAACGCATCAGAACTGTCTCTCGTGCGAATGGCGCATAAAATGTCCAGCGGGGCGTCCTGGGCGTCGCGCGACCAAGTACATCGGGCCCGCAGGCCGCGTCGCGTCCCTCAATGAGATTCTCCCATTGGACAAATGGACGGGGCCATGCACAATACTGAACTGCGAACAGACGCTCAAACTGATGGTGCTACGCGATTACGTAGAACAGCTCCGTCTCGATGCGATCCCATCAAACATTGAAGTGGTGGTAGTGGATACCATTGATGTCGACGCGCTGGATACGGTATCAATGACGTAGAATATCATATGACTTGTTCAAAATACACCAATCTATATGAAGTTTGATGTGTTTACTTAGCTAAGCTATATCCTACATACAAATAAGACTACCCAAAATGATTATTCAAAAATAACAATAGTCCTATCACTACATCGATCGCTAATGGGATCCATGCAATCCGTTTTCCTTGGAAAGCGTAAATGGTGGCGCATAAATATAATACCGCATGCAGAACTCTAAATTCCGACCACCATGTTTCCCCACCAGATTCGACCGCATGCATTCGCAACTTATTGAAATATAGATAAAAGAACCCTATCATTATTAGGGATAATAACCCACCATAGAACGGCAGCAATGATTTATCTATGTACAATGGAAGTGCTGCAATCATAATGCGGATCGGAATACAGCCCAGTAAAAATAGAATCTTTCTTTTTTCAACCGAAAACATCTACGTGTATGTATACACTCGTGATATTTTCTCAGAATACATCGGTTATTGATGTACATATAGGTCAATGTTCTATTCTCTCTACAACTAGTTACTAACATAGAGAGAAACACATAATATTCTCTATATCAATATGTTATTAGATGCAATCGTCTGAAGTAAACACAAAATATTTGAATACTGAATATGTGTATTGTATGTCGAACAAATCATTTAGCACCAACATATTGAAGGTAGGTTGGACAAGAAACGACCCAACAATTCGTGCCAACCAGTTATTTACTACAGGAGTCCCTACCCCATTCGTTGTCGAGTTTATGATACTGACCGCACATGGACGAGATTTGGAAGGTCGCATCCATCGCCATCTTGCTAGTTGTCGCGTGAGTGGTTCACGCGAGTTTTTCAACATATCTGTATCCGATTTACGTGCTGTGCTGAGAGATAAGTTTTCTCTCACATTGGAACAACTACCTGATATTGTCGTCCGAAAACAGGAGGTGTGCAATGTTCGTCAGAGTAGGTCTCGTTTTCCCCGTTGTTCCTATAATTCTATTAAGTCTATTAAGTCTATGCTACCAATTGAAAAACCAGTTTGCGATATAGAAGAAGGGGATACACTTTTTTACAGGTTTCGGTATCGTTCTCCGTCACCTGATCCGTCACCTGATCCGTCACCTGATCCGTCACCTGATCCGTCACCAGACACACACAATATTGATACATTATTTTCCAGGTTTCGCTATCGTTCTCCGTCGCCTAACCCGTCACCTAACCCGTCACCTGACGTATGTGCTAAAAGCGCGGTAGGTCTATTAACGTAACCTGGTCGAATCACAGTGGAACAACATTATTTTGTCGACATACTGTAGATGCGCGCAACGTCCAGACGGGCAATACAGCCCAAGAAGGCAAAGGCGTCGAGGAAGAATAAGAAGAAGGCGATGCCATCTAAGCAGACCAAAAAGAATACGAACTCCAAGAAGAACAAGAAGGCGAAGGCGTCCAGAAAGAAGACTAAAAGGGACAATAAGTCCAAGAGAAGAGACCGACGAGGAGGCGGNCCCGACGACATATTCGAACCTGGTCAAATAATGNATATGACTAATGCCCAACTATTCAGCCACTTGTCCAACGATAATAAGCGCACATACAACAAAGATCATAAAAATTCATCAAGAACTTTACAAAATGCACATCTGGTGAATATGGTGGTTGCACAATCGGNNTCGAACGCTGCGTTGAAAAAGTATCGTGNTGNTACTTCAAAATATATGGTATATGAGCGAGGAAGAATGCCATACGACAGCCGCCTGACTGAGGACACCGTACACGACGAGTATAAAAAGGTTGTCGAACCTCTCAAGCAAATCCATATATTTTCAGTGGAACCCACATCAACAAAACCAGAGAGATTGAAGAAAAAGTTTCAGACCGAATGGCGTACCAAGGGACCAGAACATATGAACGTGAATAGTGTAAATGACATGATACGAAACGCCAATGCCAATCGGATTCATAAGTCATATCCAAAGAGTTTATATAACCAGTACGATGATGCGTTTCGCGCGTTCCTAAACGATGATCCTGAGTATGTGAAGGCTTATGCAGACTACATTAAAGAGTTCCACGATAGGGAGAAAATGTGGATCGCTGACAGGGAAACACAGGTCATTGAGGCGCCCGAGCGCGCGGTTAAGGCAGCAGCCGCGAGAGCCAGAGTTAAGGAAGAAGAGGATGAGAAACGTAAGACTGAAAGAGCTATTCGCAAGAAAGAAGAGGTATATCCAGATCGTATTCCATGGACAGCAGTGAAACGCCGCAGTTTAGAGTACGACGAGAGTCGCGAGAAACCAGGTCAGTATTACGCGTCCATGCACCTACTCAATAGACACCGTGATCCAATTATTCGGTTCGCCTCGGCTGCCGAGGTGGCCGAGGCAATGTCACTAAGAAAGTTCAATATAGACCCACGAACCCTAGCCCGAGCGGCTGCAGCGGCGACCACGAACGATGCGTGCGCAATCATACGCGAATACAATATGACCATCGACAAATATGGAGATAGTATGTTTGACGACGACATTGTTGATGTGAATGGGAAATCATATAACCCTACCAAGTATCCCGACAAAGATCCTTACATGCTCAAATCGGCGGCGATAAAATGGAGCATGGATATCATAAAGTCGAACAGTAAGCCTGGTCTGGAGTATGTGCGCATGCCATCAGGGCGGGCGTTATGGCTAATCAAAGACGTCGAAGACCCAGTCATTGAATCGCCCAAGGTACCAGAAGAGAGTAGAGCGGAAAAACTTCGCAATCGGCTTCGCGCAAAGGCACAGGCGCAGTCGCAGTCACAGTCGCAGAAAAATAATGGGAATGAGAAAGCACCATAAGACGTACTTCATTCTACTAAATATATCATAATCTATATTTCTTGCCACGATTATGTCGCAAGAAATATACACCCTAAAATCACGAATCGGTTCTGAACGTTAGAGCACGGTACGAAACAACATTATTTTGTTAGTATACTATAGATGCATACAATGACCAAACGGTCACCACAAACCAATAAGGTGAAGAATAAGACTAAGAAGATTAGGAAGACCAATGTACTTAAGAAGTCCAAACACACTAAGCAGAAGTCCAAGACGAAGTCAAAAACAGAAAAGAAGTCCAAACATCATACTAAGCAGAAGCCCAAGACGAAGACGAAGGCAAAAACAGCAAAGAAGTCCAAACATCATACTAAGCAGAAGCCCAAGACGAAGGCAAAAACAGCAAAGAAGTCCAAACACACTAAACAGAAGTCAAAGACAAAGACGAATGCAAAAACAGCAAAGGAGTCCAAATCCACTAAGCAGAATACCAAGAAAAGAGGTGATATATTCGACATCAGTAATATCAAGAAGATGACTAAGGCTGAACTAGTGAGACAATTGGTCGCTGCCAAACGGCGCGTACACGTCATCGAGAGAAAACATTTACCAGAATCTTTCCAAAAGCCACGCCAAGTGATCAACCAGACGGTTGCGCTCCCCGCGTTCAAAAAGTCACTCCCAATTCCTTTGGTTTCTGTGAGAACCATATCACCACCCCCCAAGAAGTTGGTGAAGGAAGCAAATGAGGTTGAGACATCGCCCGCAAGGGCCAGAATGATAGAGGAAGAGGAGTTGAGAAGCAAGATAGAGAGAGAAACTCGCAGAAAGGAAGAGATGTATCCCACTGTCATAGGTCACGATGAGAATCATGAACAATCAGTTCAACATCACACGACACAGCATGCATCCCAGCATCTCCTCAATAGTCAACCTAATCCGACGATTCGCTCTGCCTCAGTTGCCAAAACGCCTGCCTCAATAGCTGTCGAAGCAGCTGACTCAATGGCAGCCAAAACGGCTGACTTAATGGATGTCGAAGTAGCTGACTTAATGGCTGTCGAAGAAGCTAATTCAATGGCAGCCAAAACGGCTGATTCAATGGCTGTCGAAGCAGATGATTCAATGGCTGTCGAAGCAGGTGATTCAATGGCAACCATTGCAAGCACCGCACACGATACACCATCAGCCCGAACACGACCACTCACAAATTAGGTATGAGTTTACGTACGAATTTTAATTTTGTAACGGTATAATACATATTTCTTGCGACGATTATGTCGCAAGAAATATACATAGAATCTGGATTAGTTTATGGGTCGGGACCGATCGTCGGTGCACGCATATCCAGTATCCCCATGGAGAACATCAAAAACAGCGCGAATGCGTAGTAGATACCCGTCCCCTTTGCGTCGGGTGCATAGAAATGCATAATCTTAGACACGATCCATAACATCATGCAACCGACCACAAATACGGTAAATATCTGCATGGGCTTCAGTTTCATATATGAGTGTTTGGCCGACGCGTCGTATACATGTACACACCAGAAGATTATACACTCTCTACCGATTCTTCTTGTTGTAACTTTGGTTCGTATGTTTTTGGCTCCGCAGCCATATCGAGTTCAGTAGTTACTGGCTCAACAATCGCGTTATACGCAGTGATAGACGTCTGGGCATAGAAAGACTTCACAGCCAAAATGCGTCGTCCATTCGCGTCCGTCGCGTGATAACTAGTTCCCTCATGACCCTCAAGATCGCCCTCATACACCATATCATCTGGTGGGTCGATCGGGTCGTCACACATGAGGCAGTACCGAACGACGATCTTGTCCTTCAGTTCGGCAGCCGTTCGCCCGCGCACGCAGTCGGCGTAGCTCCACATGAACTGAAAATAGTCTCCTCCTAAAGCAGGCAATGGAGAGGCGATCATACCGATCATAAGAACACGGTCCAAATCCTTGATGCACTCCAGAGAGTAGCCCGTGCGAGGCAACACGTACGGATTGTCTTTGCGATCGATTAGATGCACCAGGTCGGGATGTGCGACGAAAAGATCATGAGTGACGCTGTTAATGGGATACCCGCACACGGTTCCATTGCCGATAATCTCATGAGGCATGACCGTCCAGAACGGATCCTTCATACCGAGGAGGTGGTAAGCGATCCATGTTTTCGTCACGTCAAAAAAAACATAGAAGTCGTTACCGTCCTTGTGAAAACCTGTGTATTCAAACATGTCATCATTTGTCAAGAACTTCCTATAGTGCGCCATGAGGATCTTCAACATCTTCGTGGACTCCATGTATAGGTCTCCATCCTGTGCATTGAAAAATGGTTTATTGTAAAATCCGAGAGTACTGTCTTCGAGGCGCAGCAAATACTGAACGAATGGTCGCTTCCGCATGTCATCTTGGCGCTGGTATGCACATATATGTAAGCTCACGATGGGGTATTGGCGAGAGTGATATTGCATGTCCTTATACATGGTATCGCCAATGGGGTAGCGCACGGCGTCGACGCCGCCAGAGGAAATGCTATCTACAAGCTCGGCTATACGGAAGATGCTGTTATCTATATCTTCTTCGGAATCGGTGTAGGTACCAGGATTATTGTCTAGAATATTGTCGTTCTCCATGATATGATTATACATGGTATACTTTGTCTAACTTGTTTGGCTTCTTGTTCAACTATTTATCAACGCGTCGGCGCACGGTCTCATTCACCTTCTCTTCGCGATTGTCCATCAAGTACTTGGTCAGCTCCTCAGGTTTTACTTCACTTTCAGCGAAATAGGCTTCCAATAGGGGTAGCATCGCCTTCCCCGTCAGTGTTTTTTTCACCACATTACGTTTATATAATATAGATCCGCCTTTGATATCGAAGCAGTCGATCTGATTCGTCTTCATTGTGGTCACAAGTTGTTCGGACAACTGCTTCTTGAGTGCTCGCTTGTCCTTCAGTTGAGCTTGTAGTCGTGCAATGTCGGCGTCGATTGAAATCCACCCCTTGATGCTGTTTATGAGTTCTTCTTTCGTCTCCATGTAGTATGATGTATTCAATCTTCTGTTATATATACATATATACAATGTTTATATCATCCCAGAATCTTACTATGTCGCGCACAATACGTGCTCCCCCTTGTAGAGTTGCCTGTGCACCGCACCTTGTGTCGCGACATAATCGCAATACATCTTGACACNGGCTTCTTTTGATGTAGTTCTGGACTGCTTGTACTCGCCCCAGAAATATCAATAGAAGACGATACGACCACGTTCTTGGGTGCATTCTTTGTAGCATTCTTGGCCTGTGATGCGAACATCTTCTCGCGATACCATTCGCGCAACTCACTCGCAGTGTTTTGGAGTGTTGCCTGCTTCTCAATAACACTTGCTTTCTTCTTGGCCAACGCCTTCTCCTCGCGTGCGATCGCGGCGACCTCCTTCTTCATGCTCGCTATCTCCTTCTTCACGATCGCATCCTTCTCGGCGAAAAATAAGCTCAATTGTTTCTTGGTATGGTTTTTGCAGTAGGGTCGTTCATCAATGTCGTTGTATATCACCATGGTGTCGGGACAAGTGACTGATTGTATAGAACATGTTTCTTTTACACCATCAACGCTAGCAATATCATAACAACAGTATCCCTTTGCATAATTTTTATAGTTGTGCCAGAACATTTTCGGATCGCGCATATTCACAGATGGATCTCCGATCTGTACGGCAAGACTGTTCACACCACACACCTTTCGTTTCCCAGGATAATGTGGCAGGAGCTTGTTCTGGATATGGCGACAGTAGGGACACCGAATCTGTTGCTCCTTAAGACGCGATGTCTCCAGTGCATGAAATCGTTTTTTATGGTTGTAGATGTCGTTGAATATCGCATCGTAATTGAACATGTGTCCGCACTCTAAGGTAACGTAATCAATCCCCTGGATCGGGGTATGGGTTATCATACAGTCACCGAGAGTTGTCGCGACGCCGTCGCATTCGTCTTCACTATCGCTCTTATATAGTTCAGCATAGAAATCAATATTGTTCATGGAGAGTATATTGTTCGAATTAGAGAGAAAGAAGAAACTTATATATTAATATGTAGCAATTTGTCTTAATATAATATACGGCTAATGTACACGGACAATCAATAATGACAGATACATGGGGACCACAGACATGGGCGTTATTTCACACTATGATTGAGCACTTGGATGAATCTGAGTTTGCTGTCACGGGTCCGAAAATGTTCGGATACATTCGGCGTATATGTAACCTGCTACCCTGTCCNGAATGTCAACAACATGCAAAGACGTATCTAACCAATCAACGAACCGATCTAAGGTCCAAGGCGGTTGTGCGCGAATTTATTCATAAGTTCCACAATGCAGTGAACCGCTACAAGAAACGTACTGAACCATCTATTGAGATTTTAGATCAATACAGAGAGAAAAATCTGGCAGCGGTCTATAATACATTCGCGGTGGCGTTTGGCGTGCGCGGGAACGTGCGACTGCTCGCCGACACCATGCAGCGAACGCTGCTCATGCGCGAATTTAAAAAATGGCTTCTGGAAAACAGGGCGGCATTCGCACCACGCAGTACTACGACAACACCACTACTACCATAGATCGAATAGATAAGTACAATCCAATCCTATAATCAAATCTCAACACATCTTATATGCTGAGATTTGCATTCGTTTTACTATAGTATTTCAAACCTACCATCCTTTTTGATCGGCAAGCGCATGTGTCTTCTCTCTACGTTTCTATTTACACAACATTATCCGACAACAACTCTCCATTCTTGTACACGGCACACTTGAACTGTTGCTTCGTCGGACGCGAACACACTACACTATCGCTCTGAATCTCATTGAAGAACAGGAACTTCTCGCCACCGTTCGCAGTCATGGTTCCCACGATGGCCATCGCCAGTACAAGTCCTGCCACGATATTCAGGAACACAGCACTCATTGACGATGTACACCCAGTCACACCAGAACGCACGCCCATATCAGTGATGAACCCTGTAATACATACTCCCACGAATATCCAGTTGACGGAAGCATTGATGAACATCGGCATACATAAGTACACAATAGTGAATGACAGCATAAATGTACTGAACGTATTATTACCATGTTTGCTGAAGCTTATTGCATTACATACAGCGTTCGCGCCTGGAGCTTCGGTGTTTCCCGACGCCACGTAAGCGAACTCTCTCAATACCGACATCGCTAACATGAATAAGAGGTAGACGAACCCCTTCACGCTCTGCATGATGACTCCCCATGACAGAACGGCGACGGCCACTAGAATGGGCGAGTAAAATGTGAGCAGAATAAGGATATTCGATGGTTGCAGTATTTTCAGACCCGCGGAATGCGCAGGCATTGGTGTAGCAGCATGGCTCATGGGTATAGTATAGTACTGGGTTATATTTTTTTCACGAACGCGACTATGGATTGTGAGTTGCTACACTACTTGGATACCTCATTCTCAAGCATATGATTCATCAGTTCGCCAATGGTCTCCACCGCATGGAACCGCGCGACCTTGACCATATCCGTCTCTCCATGCTTCTTAAAGAACTTGTCAAACTCCCGTTGGTTCTCCACTGGGTAACAGAAGTCGACGACGCCCGCCTTCAGAGATCCCAGAATCTTCAGGTCCAATCCACCAATGGCGGTGACTTTACCATCTAGCTGAATCTCACCTGTGGCGGCGAAGCGCGCACGGATGGGACGATTGTTCAGCAGACTAAATACGATGACAGTGATGCATCCACCCGCTGACGGCCCGTCCTTGGCGCTTCCCCCTGGTGCATTAACATGGACGCCGT
>JGI26249J51723_1000257_pt1 | contig 18876 bp, 17 predicted proteins | sample SaaInlV_135m_DNA_FD_51723 | JGI IMG/M metagenome (IMG submission 51723) | reverse complement strand
TTAATTGGTGAGGATAGATATCAGGCATTCGAGCAGAAATATGAGGCGATTGCTCAAGAAAAACAACGTCTAGAAAGCACTTGGATCCAAGCGAGTGATACACAAGCAGGTGAAGTGTTAGGTCAGAGACTTAATCATGAGTATTCATTATTAGAGCTACTTAAGCGTCCAAAAGTTAATTACAAAATTTTGAGTCAAATTGATTCTGGCAAGCCTTATTTGGTCGATAAAACTTTAATTGGCGTGGTGGAGAATCAGATTAAATATGCAGGCTATATTAAACGCCAGATGGACGAGATTGAGAAATACCGTAAAAATGAAAATACCATCTTACCAGCTGAGATGGATTACCAGAGTATTCAAGCCTTGTCTGCGGAGGTGCGCCAAAAGCTCACACAGCACCAGCCAGAAACTATTGGTCAGGCGAGTCGAATACAAGGGGTTACCCCTGCCTCCATCTCAATTTTATTGGTTTATCTTAAAACTTATAAAAGATCATGACTGATGAAAGCTTGCTCATCGAGGGTGCAAAACAAATGGATATTGATCTTAGCCAGGAGCAAGTATCAAAATTATTAAAATATCTGGCACTCATTATTAAGTGGAATAAAACTTATAATTTGAGCGCTATTCGTCACACTGAAGATGGGATTAAAAAGCATTTGTTAGACAGTCTTTCGGTGGTTTCCTATATCCAGCAAACGCCATTATTGGACGTGGGTTCTGGTGCTGGATTGCCCGGTATTGTGATTAGTATTATGAAGCCGGAGTTGAGCGTGACCGTATTAGATACGGTTGGCAAAAAATGCCGTTTTATGCAATTTGCCAAAGTTCAGCTAGGTTTAAATAATTTAACGGTGATCAACCAACGTGTTGAGAATTTTCAACCAGAGCAATGCTTTGGGCAGATTACCTCTAGAGCATTTGCAGAGGTTGAAAAAACCTTAAGTCTAACGCAGCACTTATTGTGTGATAATGGTCATTACTTACTCATGAAGGGAAATCGTTTTGCAGAGGAGGCGCTTGAAAACTTTACAATTCAAGCCCATCAAGTGAGTGTTCCATATGTGTCTGACCATCGATATTTTTTAGAAATACAACCTAATTAAACATGAAAAAAATCTTTTATTATTTATTGGCGTTAATACTTGTTGCGATTATCTCTTTAGTAATCTGGTTTGATACCATTGCTAAAAATGCAGTGGAATCTTATGCGCAAAAATCAGTCGGATCTTCTGTTACGGTTGGTGAATTTAGAAGTGACTGGGATCAATTCCAGGTTAACATTGATTTTATTGAAGTGGCAAACCCGCCCAACTTTGCCAATAAAAACGCCTTTGTTTTAAATCATTTGAGCGCTGCTCTTTCTGAGCAGAGCCAGGACAAGTTAGTGGTATTAGATCAGCTCGAATTTGACGGCTTGTTGTTTACATTAGAGCAAAACAAGGATCAAGTTAATTTGGTTGAGCTGCTTAAGCAGTTAAATCGTAAGCCTAAAAATACGCACAAAAATGTTTCTACTGAGCATTCTCCAAATCAAAATAATAATTCTTATGAGTCTTGTCGAGTGAAAATTAAACAGCTAAATTTTGTTAATACTCAGTTATTCATTGATACCCAGTGGTTCAAAGAGACGGTTGTAGTACCGAATGTAATGATTACTGATTTTGGCGGAAAAAGCGGAATCCCTTTGGATCAGGTTGGTTCAGAGATTATGAAAGTCGCCTTATCTCGCATTCAGGCTGAGGTTGAGAAAAAAGGTTTAAGACTTAATGAGCAAGAAATTAAAGAAGGTATTAATCGTCGACTACAGGGAAAGCTTAATACTCTAACGGACGAATTAGACGGCAAAGCCAAGAATTGGCTAAAAAAATTAGGCCTGTAATATGTATATTGTTGATTCCCATTGTCATATAGACCGTGTAGATTTTGAGCAGTTTGGTGGTAGTGTTGAAAGTATGCTGGCGCATGCAAATGACTTATCTGTTAAAGAATTTCTTTGTGTTTGTATCGATTTAGAGCATTTTGATGAGGTTCTTTCATTTGCTAAAAATCATACTCAGATTTACGCCTCTGTGGGTGTGCACCCGACGGAGCAAGAAGGCAAAGACCCAAGTGTTAAAGAGCTATTAGCGTTGGCAGATGACGACAATGTTATTGCCATTGGTGAAACAGGACTGGATTATTTTCATGTCAAACAAGAGTCTGCAGATTGGCAACGTGATCGATTTAGGCGTCATATTGCTGCGTCAAACCAATCTGGTAAGCCGATGATTATTCATACCCGTGAAGCTAAGGCTGACACCATTCAAATCATGACCGAAGAAAAAGCACAAGCAGGTGTGATGCATTGTTTTTCTGAAGATTGGGCGATGGCCAAAGCGGCACTTGATTTAGGTTTTTATATTTCGTTTTCTGGCATTATTACCTTTAAAAGTGCACAGGCGTTGCGCGAAGTGGCTAAAAAAGTACCTGCAGATCGCCTACTGGTAGAAACAGATTCGCCTTATCTAACCCCAGTGCCTAATAGAGGTAAGCCAAATTCTCCCGCCTACACTTATTATGTGGCTGAAAAGCTGGCCGAAATACGAGGGGTGAGTATTGAAGAAATAGCCAGTACCACCACTGATAATTTTAAACGTTTGTTTTTCTCATAATAATGGCTGTTTCTTTTCAAACTATTGACGAATTTTCTGCAGGCCAGCGCCTGGATAATTTTTTAGTTAAAATTCTTAAAGGTGTGCCCAAGTCGCATATTTATCGTGTGATTCGTAAAGGCGAGGTTCGAGTTAACAAAGGCAGAAAAAAAGCAGACTATAAGCTTCAACAAGAAGATATTGTGCGCATTCCGCCAATTAGCGTAACTGAGAAAAAACCTGCGCATGTTTCAGACAGTCTTAAAAAAATATTGATGGACGCCATTATTTATGAAGACAAGGGTTTGTTGATTATCAATAAGCCAAGTGGTGTGGCTGTTCACAGTGGTAGTGGTGTGGACACGGGTGTTATTGAGGCGCTTAGATCAGTATACAAAGAGCCTATTGAGCTGGTTCATCGTCTAGATCGTGCAACTTCAGGCGTGCTGCTCATTGCTAAAAAGCGTAGCGTGCTTAAAAATCTGCACGAGCAGCTTCATCAACATGAAATGGAAAAGCGCTATACTGCCTTGGTAAAAGGGACGTGGTCAAAAAAACGCCACACCATTGATGCGCCACTTCATCAGAATTCAAGATACGCAGTGGTAGACAGCAAGGGTAAACATTCAGTGAGTCATTTTCAGCCACTTAAAAATTTCACCCAAGAGGATTTTTCCGCTTCATTGGTGGAAGTCACCATCGAGACGGGGCGTACTCATCAAATTCGAGCACATGCAAAATATGCAGAACATGCGATTGCCTGTGATGATAAATATGGCGATAAGGAATTTGATCGACAAGTGAAATTTCGAGGACTTAAGCGTTTGTTTTTGCATGCGCATCAGCTTACCTTTACCAATCCATTAACAGGTGACATCCAAAAAGTGCAAGCTCCTTTGTCTGATGAGTTGACACAATTTTTAGCAAAGTTATGAACGCCTATTTTCGTTTAATGCGTCTAGATAAGCCAGTAGGCATTTACCTACTTTTATGGCCAACTTTATGGGCTTTATTTTTGGCCGCAGGTGGCTGGCCATCAATCAAACTGACGGCTATTTTTATTTCAGGGGTTGTATTGATGCGTTCTGCAGGCTGTGTGATTAACGACTATGCTGATCGCAAAATTGATGGATTTATTGAGCGTACTCAAAATCGACCAATCGCCTCAGGAGAAGTTAATGCCGCCGATGCTTTAAAGTTATTTTTTGGCTTGATTGTTGTGGCGTTCATTTTGGTGTTGTTCACTAATACACTCACTGTGCAGTTGGCACTAGTTGCTGCTATTCTGGCCACTTTGTATCCCTTTACCAAGCGTTGGACGCACCTGCCTCAGTTTGTTTTAGGTGTAAGTTTTGCCATGAGCGTGCCTATGGCTTTTGCAGCGACTAATGGTTTTGTGCCAGGTGCTGCTTGGTGGATTTTTTTAGCCACCGTTATTTGGACCGTTATTTATGACACTATGTATGCCATGGCGGATCGAGAAGAAGATCTAAAAATTGGGGTTAAATCCACCGCTGTTTTATTTGCGCAATACGATCGATTGATTCTGGCTGGATTACAAATTGGGCTTATTGTTATCTTATTAAAAATTTCGGAAATTTTTAAACTGGGAATTTTTTACGATTTTTCTTTGTTTTTGAGTGCCTTATTAATGATATATCATCAGTTTTTAATCAAAAAACGGCAAAAAACAGCCTGTTTTAGAGCTTTTTTACATAATAATTACATTGGACTGGTAATTTTTATTGGAATAGCGCTATCGGTTACCCAATCAGCGCTTTAGCGCTAAAAATTTCGCATTTTTTCAAAATATAGTGCCTTAAATACTACTTTTATTGCACTTTTTCATCAAAAATACTTGACATAAGTTAATAAACACTCTAAATTGTTAACAATCCAATCACAAAGATTGGGTTGTTAATATAACTAAAAGGGGAAAACTATGTTTGATACTGCTATAGGTACAATCAAAAAACTAACCGAAGCGGGTATTGCATTAATTGCTTTAGCCATCGTGGTTCAGGTAATCTTCGGTACGGGCGCTCAAGGCGTACCATTTATTGGTGGCGATGTGATCGGCACTATTACAGGCATCGTTGCCAGTCTTGGTTCACACGGACTGGTCGGTTTAGCAGCAGTCGCTGTTATTTATGCTTTATTCACGCGTCGTTAATTTAGCGATATAAACAACCAAAAAAAACCCGCCGTAAGGCGGGTTTTTTTGTTTAATAAAAAGCTTAAATACCTCTAAGCAATTCGTTAATACTTGTTTTAGAGCGAGTTTTAGCATCTACTTGTTTAACGATAACTGCACAGTAAAGTGAGTATGAGCCATCTTTAGAAGGCAGGTTGCCAGAAACCACAACTGAGCCTGCAGGGATTCTACCGTAAGTGACTTCACCAGTTTCACGATTAAAGATCTTAGTAGATTGACCAATGTAAACACCCATTGAAATAACAGAGCCTTCTTCAACAATCACACCTTCAACAACTTCTGATCGAGCGCCAATAAAACAATTATCTTCAATAATTGTTGGACTAGCTTGCAATGGCTCCAAAACACCACCAATGCCAACACCACCTGATAGGTGAACATTTTTACCAATTTGTGCACATGAGCCAACTGTTGCCCAAGTATCAACCATAGTGCCAGAATCAACGTAAGCACCAATGTTGACATATGATGGCATAAGTACTGTATCTTGAGCAACGTATGAACCACGACGTGCACTTGCAGGCGGCACAACTCGAACGCCAGTTGCTTTAAATTCTTCAGGTGTCATGTCGGCAAATTTAGAAGGTACTTTGTCGTAATATTGAGTAAAGCCACCTTGCATAGGTACGTTGTCTGCAATTCTAAAAGATAGTAATACGGCTTTTTTAAGCCACTCGTTGACAACCCAGTCGCCAACTGCTTGTTGCTCGGCAACGCGAGCTTCGCCAGAATCAAGCATACGAATTGCCTCGTTAACAGCTTGTTTAACTTCAGGTGTTGCAGTTTGTGGATTGATGTTTGCTCTATCTTCAAAAGCAGCTTCGATAATCTCTTTCATGGTAATTTTGGTCGTAAAAAATTGGACATTATATCAGATACGTAATTTTAATAGGTACTAGGCAGTTTTCTGAACTTTATTTGATTTCAATCAAGAAAAAAAATAAGAAAAATGTTATGATATCAGCGTTGTTTTAAACCGTAAAAAAGGCTGCCATGAGTGATAACAAAATCCAACTTGAAACTTTGTATGAAGAGGGAGATCTTTGGGTACAAAACCTTGGTGATGAAACGATTCATGCCAAACGAATGGGTGGAAAATTTAGAAACTTTAAATGGCTAGCTATTATTTTTTGGACCCCTTTTTTCATTGGCCCTTATCTTACTTGGAATGACAAACAAGCCATCTTGTTTGATATGGAAAATAGACAATATCACTTATTTGATATTACTATTTTTCCACAAGATATTTGGATGCTAACGATGGTGTTGCTTTTTTTAGCGATATTATTGGCAGCCATGACCACTGTGCTTGGTCGAGTTTTTTGCGGTTATTTTTGTTTCCAAACAATCTGGACTGATATTTTTACCTGGGTAGAGACTAAGGTAGAAGGCGCGCCAATTAAGCGTCGTAAGCTAGATAAAGAATCAATCAGCTTTTCCAAGATAAGAAAAAAAGTTATTAAGCATGCTATTTGGATATCTATCGCCTTATTTTCCGGCATAACTTGGATGCTGTATTTTGGTGTTAGCTGGGCAGATTATTTTAATGCTGATATCACTACAATGACATTAACAATCACCATTACTATTGCTTCAGGTGCGTATATTTTTGCCGGCTTTATGCGTGAGCAAACTTGTATGTGGGTTTGTCCATATGCACGTATTCAAGGTGCGATGGTTGACAATCAAAGCATTATGCCAACTTATGATTATTATCGCGGTGAAAACCGTGGCAAGCTCAAAAAAGGTAAATTTGTTGAGGGTAATGGCGATTGCATTGATTGTAATCAATGTGTGGCTGTTTGCCCAACAGGGGTTGATATTCGTAAAGGCCAAGAATACGGCTGTATTACTTGCGGATTGTGTATTGATGCATGTGACGTGGTGATGGAAAAAGTGGGTAGGCCAAAGGGTTTAATCCGTTATACCTCTTTAGCCGAGATGGAATTTAAACAGGCGCCTAAGCCTCTGTATAAAAGGTTTAGGGTTATTGTCTATGGTTCAATTTTGGTCATCGCTTTATCAATACTGGCTTATGGTATGAGTACACTAGCCTCAATGGATCTAAAGGTTTTGCACGATAGGCAGCCATTATTTGTGCAGTTATCAGACGGCTCTATTCGTAATAAGTACGAGCTTAAGGTTATGAACAAAACCGATAAAGATATGCAGGTTGCGATTAGTTTTAAGAGTCCGATCAAAGGGTTGACATCTAAAGAGACACTAGGCTCAGTAATGATCCCCACGGGTAATGTGAAATCTATTTTTGTGTATTTGTCTGCTTATGAAAATAATGTGGGTGATGATTACAAGGTAACTTTTGTGGTTAAAGGTGTTCAATCTACATTAGAATATGACACTTCATTTTTCACCCCGAGAAGCATGCGATGAGTGTACAAAAATCCCCTGTAATGATGCTAATGTTGGTTTTGTTTATTGCCCTAGTTGGCGCGACAGTTTGGCGTATTATCACCGCCCTAGAAACCCACCCAGGCATGGTGGTGGCTGATGCATATGAGACAGGCCAGCGTTATGGAAAAACCTTGGAAAATCGCAACAAGTTAGTTGAGCAGGGTTGGAAGTTAGAGTTGGCCTTGCCTGAAAAAATTACTCATGGCGTTAAACAGGTCTATCGAGCGGTTAGCACCAAGCAAGATAAGCGCCTTAACAAGGCTGATGCGACTGCTTATTTTTATCGACCACTAGAGATGAAACATGATTTTTCAATGCCAATGTCAAAGACTGACGATGGCGCTTATCAACTAGAAGTGATTTTGCCACTCAAGGGTCGTTGGGATTTGTTGGTTGAAATTTCTAAAGGTGATTTTTTGCAACAAAACTCTGCCAGGATGTTCGCTCAATAAAACAAGTTTTAGCTTTGGCTGGAGTTAGAAATTAGCCAGTTACCCTAGTCTTCATGACAGTGATTATGATGATGCTCATAAGTGGCCATCAAATCATCCATTTGATCGGCAAATAAATCATTAAATTGAGAATCTTTTAAAATGGATTCTGGCTGCCCCATACAACAAATATGATGATATAGGCACAATACTTGAGTTGATTCTTTCATAACTCGGTGCAAGTCATGCGACACCATTAGCACTGCACACCCCTGCTGTTGGTGAATATCTTGAATGAGCTTGTACAGATGCATTTGGCCGTTGACATCTAAATTCTGAGCGGGCTCATCAAGAATAAGAACATTGGGCTTTGCCAGCAAAGCTCTTGCTAGCAACACGCGCTGCATCTCTCCACCTGATAAACGCTTTAATTCACTCTTGAGAATTGATTCGATACCCGTTAGCTTAGCTGTATCCTCTAAAAATTGAGCTGATACTTTTTGATTAAGTTGTAAAAATCCAGTGACAGTAATTGGGATAAATTCATTGGGTATGAATTTTTGTGGTGTATAGCCTAGGCGAATTTTGGCCGATTTTTTAACGTGGCCCGTATCTGGCTTAATCAAGCCCAATAAGATTTTAATCAAAGAGCTTTTGCCGGCGCCATTTGGGCCGATTAGGGTGATAAATTCACCCGCTTTAAGCTCAAAACTTACCTGGTCTAGAACCTTTTTTCCATGATGGCTTAGGCTGACTTGGTCAACATGAATGAGTGCTTCTGACATAGGGCTAAAAATTACTAAAGTAATGTTATTTTACAACTTAAGCGACGGGTAAAAATTGGTAAAATTGGGCGCATGTCACATAAGCTTATACTACTAGACGGTTCGGCGTTTTTATTCCGCGCTTACTTTTCCACCTTAAAACAAAACTTGAGCAACCAAGAGGGCTTCCCAACGGGTGCTATGTTTGGCGTGGTGAATGCCGTTAAACGTTTGCAAAGACAATACCCTGAGGCCAAGTTGATTGCTATTTTTGATGCCAAGGGTAAGAACTTTCGTCATGAAATCTACCCAGAATATAAGGCACATAGGAAACCGGCAGACGAGGAATTGGTGATACAAATCGAACCTCTGTATGAAATCATTCGCGCCATGGGTTTTCATTTTATGTGTGTTCCTGGTGTGGAGGCTGATGATGTCATTGCAACGTTGAGTCGGTGTGCTGATCAGAACAATATAAAAACCATTATTGCTAGTGGCGACAAAGATTTAATGCAGCTTGTGAGTGATAACATCTCCCAGCTAGATATGACGGGAAGCACTTATAATCGTGATGGCGTGATTGAGAAAATGGGAGTTACACCCGAGAAAATTCTTGATTTATTAGCGCTCACTGGCGACAGTGCGGATAACATTCCAGGGGTGCCGAGTGTTGGGCCAAAAACAGCCATCAAATGGCTTCAGTCTTATCAAGATATTGAAGGTATTAAAAAGCATGCGCATGAAATTAAAGGTAAAGTGGGTGAAAAGCTGCGAGATAATTTTGACCTTTTAGACTTGTCGCACCGACTAGTGAGTTTGAAATTTGATGTGGATTTACCTTGTAATATTCTGGACAATGAGCCCGGACAAGATGGTACAAAATTAGCCGAGCTATACCAGCGCTATGGATTTTCTATGTGGCATAAGCAGCTTGGTGAGGTGTCCATCTCTTCTGTTAATGAAACTATTGAGCAGCCTCTTGAGGTCTCTAAACCCGCACAAAGTCTACTAGAAGGATATTCACAAACCACAGTTTTAGATCAAGTGGTATTTGAAAAGATGCTTGAACGCCTTGGACATTGCTCAAACTTCGTGCTTGATTTAGAGACCGACTCATTGGACTACATGAATGCAAAAATTGTAGGCTGGGTATTCTTAATTGAACGTGATAGTTTTTATATTCCGGTTGCACACGACTATTTAGATGCACCAAAACAGCTTGATTTTTTGAGCGTAATACAGGCGCTTAAACCTATCTTGGAGAATGCAGCTATTGGAAAAGTGGGGCAAAACCTTAAATATGATGCACATGTTTTGGCCAATTATAAAATTGATCTAAACGGCATTACCGACGACACTATGGTGAAGTCATATGTGCTTAACTCAGTGGCGACACGCCATAACATGGACGATCTATCTGAGCATTATCTTAATCATCAAACCATTACATTTTCTGAGGTTGCCGGTAAGGGCAAGAAGCAAATTACCTTTAACCAAGTCTCACTTGAAGTTGCCAGCCCTTATGCTTGCGAAGATGTGATTGTAACTGATTTGTTAAATCAGGTGCTGGACGAGCAAATTGCCCAATATCCTAAATTGGTCAAGCTATATCAGCGTATTGAGCTGCCGATGGTGAGGGTTTTGCTAAATATTGAGCGCAATGGTGTTGAGCTAGATGCCAATTCATTGGGCATGCAACAAATAGAGGTTAAATCGCAGATGGAAAGTCTTCAAGCGCAAGCTTATGAGCTGGCAGGCGAAGAGTTTAATTTAGAATCACCTAAACAAATTCAGCAAATTTTATTTTCTGAGGACGGTCTGGGCTTGGTACCGAAGAAAAAAACTCCAAAAGGGGCGCCATCTACAAATGAAGAGGCGTTAAAGCTGTTGGATCACCTTTGGTTGATTTGATTTTGAGCTATCGAACACTGACCAAGCTTAATTCAACTTATTTAGAGGCATTGCCTAAGCAAATTGACCTGCACACTAAGCGTTTGCATACTTCTTATCATCAGGCAGTTACGGCGACAGGGCGCTTGTCTTCATCAAACCCAAATCTGCAAAATATTCCAATTCGATCTGAGCTTGGTGCGCGTATTCGTGGGGCTTTTATTGCTGGCAAAGATCGGGTGATTATTGCTGCAGATTATTCGCAAATTGAGCTTAGAATTATGGCGCATATCTCCCAAGATGCCAATTTACTCAATGCCTTTAAGAATGATCAAGATGTGCATAGTGCAACCGCCTCCACCATGTTTCAGGTGGCCATTGATGAGGTGACCAAAGAGCAGAGACGTCGAGCAAAGGCGATTAATTTTGGCTTGATTTATGGCATGAGTGCTTTTGGCCTAGCTAAGCAAATTGATGTGTCACGTACAGAGGCTAAAGAGTATATTGACGCCTATTTTGAGAATTATCCAGGTGTGGCTCAATATATGGAAGATACTCGAGAGTCTGCCAAAATCCAGGGTTATGTTGAAACAGTGATGGGCAGAAGGCTTTACTTGCCACAAATTAATGCTAAAAATAAAATGTTACAACAGCATGCACTTAGAACAGCTATTAATGCACCAATGCAAGGGTCAAGTGCTGATATTATCAAGAAAGCCATGCTTGATGTGCACGACTGGATTGGCTCAAATAATGACGACATTAAAATGATTATGCAAGTCCACGATGAGTTGGTTTTCGAAGTGAAAGCCGATCGAGTAGATGAGTTTGCTCATAAAATACAAGACTTAATGGAGAATGCTTACTTGCTTGATATTCCACTGAAGGTGGACGTGGGCACGGGCAGCTCTTGGCAAGAAGCGCACTAATTAAAAAAAGATAAATAAACAGGTTTGATATGAAACAACAATTACAGCAACTATTAACCCAAGCATTGCAATCATTGATTGATGAGGGTGTTTTAGAAAGTGCGCCAAGTGAGATTCGACTGGATCATTCTAAAGATAAAACTCAGGGAGATTTTGCTTCAAATATTGCCATGGTATTGTCCAAACAAGCCAAGTGTGCGCCGAAGGTTTTGGCTGAAAAAATTGTCGATAAGCTTGTTAACGCCAGTGAAATTGACAAGGTTGAGATTGCTGGACCTGGATTTATTAATTTCTTTATGTCTCAAGGTTCAAATAACCAGGTGCTAGATGATATTTTTACCCAGGGCGATGATTTTGGCCTGTCTAAAGTCGGCCATGGCCAGCGCATTTTATTGGAATTTGTTTCCGCTAATCCGACTGGCCCGTTGCATGTAGGTCATGGTCGGGGTGCAGCTTACGGTGCCACGGTGTCAAACTTGTTGCGCGCCGTTGGATTTAGTGTGGATAACGAATATTACGTGAATGATGCTGGACGACAAATGGACATCTTAGCGACTTCAGTTTATTTGCGTTTTTGCCAGGTAGAGGTGTTTCCTGACAATGGTTACAAAGGCGATTATATTGCCGATATTGCTAAGCAAATTAGTGGTGTGGAAAAGTATGATATTGCCAAAGATGTTTGTAAGGATGAGAAAGATGGTGGCGATAAGGAGAAGCACATTGATGCACTGATTGCCAACTGTAAGAAGATGCTTGGCGAGGACTATCAACATATATTTAGATTGGCGATTGACAGTATTTTGGGCGGAATAAAAGAGGATTTATCTGAGTTNGGTATTGAATATCAGCAGTGGTTTTCAGAACAGTCTTTGGTTGATTCTGGTTTATCTAAAAAAACTGTAGATGCCTTGCAAGAGTCGGGACACATTTATGAAAAAGATGGCGCTTTGTGGTTTAAAACCACAGATTTTGGCGATGACTTAGATCGTGTAGTGGTGCGAGATAATGGCATTCATACGTACTTCGCTTCTGATATCGCCTACCATCTAGAAAAATTTGAGCGCGGCTATGACAAAATTATTAACATTTGGGGTTCGGATCATCACGGCTATATTGCCAGAGTTAAGGCTTCTATTAGCGCACTAGGGCACAACCCTGATAAGTTAGAAATTTTGCTGGTGCAATTTGCTAATTTGTATCGTGGCGGCGAAAAAGTGGCCATGTCAACACGTAGCGGTTCGTTTGTAACATTAGAAGAGTTACGCCATGAAGTGGGTAATGACGCAGCGCGTTTTTTCTATATTTTAAGAAAATCAGAGCAGCACATGGATTTTGATCTTGATTTGGCCAAGTCCAAAACTAATGAAAATCCAGTATTTTATATTCAATACGCCCACGCTCGCATTTGCTCAGTACTTAAGCAAGCACAATCAATGGATGACGCTGATGCCGAACTATCAAAATTAACAAGTGACACCGAGATTGCTTTAATTAAAGAATTAAATCGTTATAAAGATGTCTTACAGGCAAGTGCACTGAATTATGAGCCTCATGTTTTGGCTTATTATTTACGAGATCTGGCCGGTGAATTCCATAGTTATTACAACAATAGTGAGTTTTTGGTGGATGATGCTGTATTGCGCTCCACTAGATTGTTGTTAATCAAAGCGGTGAAGCAAGTGCTGACTAACGGGCTGGGTATTTTGGGCGTTAGTGCACCTGACTCTATGTAGGCTGAGATAGGCTTTGAGTATGGATGACCAAGCACAAAGATCTCAAGCTCTAGATGCCACACGTTCTTTCCTGATTCAGGCGCCAGCAGGCTCGGGAAAAACTGAGTTGCTGACACAGCGTTATTTACAACTCTTGTCTGTTAGCGACTCTCCAGAGAGTGTTTTGGCAATGACCTTTACAAAAAAAGCAGTAAGCGAGCTAAAGGCGAGAGTTATTGGCGCACTTAAATTAGCCTCGGGCGCGCGTCCAGAGCAGGCGCACAAGCAGATAACCTATGATTTGGCAGTGGCTGTGTTAGCGCAATCAAGCGCACATGGCTGGGATTTAATTAACATGCCACAACGACTCAAAATCTCAACTATTGACGGCTTGTCTAATCTCATTACCAATCGATACCCGCAGCCAGGAACTTGGGTCAATAAACAAATTATTACCCAAGTTTGGCAACAAGATGATTTCTATCTGCAAGCAGCCAAGCAAACTTTATTAAGTATAGACTCTAAGGAGTTTGGCACGTGTGTACGTAGCACGCTGTTATATCTTGATAATCATGTGAATCGTTTTTATCAGTTAGTTACCTCTATGCTGAAAAAACGTGATCAGTGGTTAAACAAGCTCTATTTGCAAAATACGCTAAATATTAAAAATTTAGAAAATTCTGCAGCAGCTATTATTGATCGTCATTTAGAGCAGTTATCAACGCAGATCAAGCCATATTTTGACGCTCAGTTTTTCGCAGCATTGAGTGATAACACTCAAGCAGAAGTGGCTGGCATTGACCAGCTGCCAGCTGCGAGTGTTAATGACTTAACCCAATGGAAAAATCTGGCCAATGTGTGTCTTACTGCTACAGGCGACTGGCGTAAAAAACTCACCAAGGCTAATGGCTTTCCGCCAGAGCTAAAAGCTCAAAAGCAAACAGTGCTCGATACACTGGCTGAGCTGGCAGGCAAGCCAACCTTGCAAGCACTACTGCGTGATGTTAATAAGTTGCCAGATGTAAATTTTGATGACATGCAAATTCAAGCACTGGATGATATTGCCCAAGTCTTAAAAATTGCAGTTGCCCAATTGAACATTTTGTTTAATGAACAGCAAGCGACTGACTTTATTCAGGTGGCACTTGATGCTGATCAGGCGCTAAGTGAACATGAAACAAGTGATATCGCTTTATTTTTAGATTACAAGATTCAGCACCTATTGATTGATGAATTTCAAGATACTTCCAGTACGCAGTTTGCACTGATTGAAAAGTTGATTGTAAATTGGCAGGCAGATGATGGCAAAACCTTGTTTTTGGTGGGCGACCCCATGCAATCGATTTATCTATTTAGACAATCTCAAGTGGGATTGTTTTTGCAAGTGCGCGCCCAAGGTATTGCCAACATTAAGCCACAATTTTTACAACTAACGACTAATTTTCGCTCATCAAGGGCAGTGGTTGAGGCTAATAATGAGATTTTCTCCAAAATATTTCCTCAACAACAAGATGCGTATTTAGGCGCTATTTGTTACTCGCCATCCATTGCTGCTAATCAGAATAATGACCAGGCAATTCAGATGTATCCTTGTGCTTATCAAGAAGATGAGCGCGAGGCGCAAATTGTCCTGGACATTGTTCAAAAAAATCCTGATAAACGGATTGCAATTTTGGTTAGAAGTCGATCTCATCTAAAATATATTGTGCCCAATTTAAAGCAGGCGGGGGTTGAGTTTGAGTCGCTTAAAACCACACCACTTAAAGAAGAATTGTTCACTAAGGATTTGTTAATTCTTACACGTTCTTTACTACACTTGGGTGACAAAACAGCCTGGCTTAGCTTGTTACGAGCACCTTGGTGCGGACTACTTTTGCAAGATTTGCTGGTGTTATCTCAACATGATGAGCAAATTGTCTTGGATCTCATTGGAAGTCAAGAGGTATTAAAAAACATGAGTGCAGATGGCGTAAAGCGTGCACAGCACGTTGCTGATGCTTTGAATCAGGTTGTTTATCAGCGAGCAAGATTTAGCTTTGTGCAGATGCTTGAATTTGCGCTTTATCAGTTAATGCCAAAGCTGAGTTTGTCGGTTAAAGAGCTAATGATTAAAGATCAGTTTATGAAAATTATTCATGAGTGTGAGTCGCAACAAAAGCTTAATATGGCCACCATTAGCCAAATGTTAGCAGAGCTGTATGCGCCTAGTTCTAGTGCTCGTGTTCAGCTGATGACCATTCATGAGTCTAAAGGCCTGGAGTTTGATTGGGTTATTATGCCTGGATTAGGAAAATCTTCAAAGAGCAATCAATCACCGATTATTCATCTGCAAGAATCTGCTGACCAATCTTTACTATTGGCACCAATGAAATCTTATGAACAGTCCAAGGAAAGTGCAACGTACGACTACCTAAAGCATGTTGAATCTCAGCAAAATAAAAACGAAACCCTGCGCCTGCTGTACGTTGCGATGACGCGCGCTAAGCAGGCTGTTCATTTGCTAGGTACTTTGAACAACGCCAATAAGGCGGGCAAAAATACCTTGCTGGCCTTGCTAGCTTCAAAATTTCAGTCGCAGTTTGATCAAGTTAGCCCAACCATTATTGCGGATGAGCAAGTTGCCAAAGAGGCGCCAAAACTGGTGCGTTATACAGATCTTCCAGACTATCAGCAGCTGGAAGATTCAGCCAGTGAGCAGATTGATTTTCAGCTGAGTGCTGAGCTACAATTTAAGAGTTTGTTGGGCACACTGCTGCATCAATATTATGAACAAGAGCAGCTCTCACCTGAGCAAGTCAGTATTAAATTGCGCCTAATTGAAGCGGGGTTTGCTCAACAGGATTTAAGTCAGCAGGCAAAATTTATTACACATATGCTTAAAAATACTCAAAGTGATCCGCGGTTTGAGTGGCTTTTCAAAATTCGAGAATCGACTCGAGTTGAAGCTGAATTTGTTGTTGATAATCACAGTATTGTTATTGATCGATTATTTATTGATGACGATATTTTATGGATTATTGATTTCAAGACTGCCACCCTGGCAGAGCATGAGTCTATTGAGCAGTTTATTGAGCGACAAAAGCAAGCGCACAGTAAGCAGCTGCTGTTCTATAAACAAGTTTTATCAGGCGTGTATCCAAATACCATCAACTGCGCTTTGTACTGCCCTAGTGTGCAACAAATTATAGAAATTAATTAGCCGTTCGATTGAAATAAGGCATTAATCATGGCGACTGAATCGCAGCCAGCATTAATAGCTTGCTGTTGATTGTTAAAATCTATCCCGCCAATGCCAACGATAGGAATGTTAAGCGTTTGTTTGGCTTGCGTGACAATATCAAGTGAGCAAACAGGTGCGCCAGGTTTGGTGCTTGAAATGAATAGTGCACCAAAGGCCACGTAGCTTGCACCTTGCTGCTCGGCTGATTGAGCAAGTTTAAGATCGTTATAACAGCTCACGCCAATGATGGCATTCTCACCTAGATGTTGTCTAGCAGTTGCAATCGATGCATCCTCTTTTCCAAGATGAACGCCATCCGCGTTAACTTTTTGCGCTAGGTTGATATCATCATTGATGATAAATAAAGTATTATGCTCTGAACACAGTTGACGTAATTGCTGAGCTTCGTTGAGTTTGACTTCTGTATTGTTAGTTTTATGACGATATTGAAGAATACCAATAGAGTGTTGAGTAATGACTTGCTCAATAAGCTTTATGTCAAGTATTTGGTTAGGTGTAATGGCGTAAATACCACGAATTTTTTCAACTGAATTTGACATAATGAATTTTCAATTAAGACATAACTTATTAATTACGACTTTTATTATAGTGATTATTGCCACCATGTGGCTTTTGATGAGAGGCCTGTCATATTCATTTGATATACTGCAATCTAAAAAACCAGAGCCCTTGACGGATAACGAGTTAGTGTCAAAAGAGGTTTCCTATGTTGAAAAAATTGATCATTTTGCTTTGCAAGAGTTTGATGCTCATCAGCGTTTGTCGCATTTTGTTGAGGCAGATCAGTATTATAACTTTAAGAATAATCCAGCCCTTTTAATTAACCCTAGAGTGGTTACTTATGACCAGCAAGGGGAGGAAAACTACATACTAACCTCCAAACGTGCCAATTACTTGGAAACAGGAGGGGTTAAATTCAAGGGCCAGGTTGATGTATCGTCCAGTAATGGCGTTAGCCATAAAATGAACACGCAAGAATTACTGGTTAATACTAAAACAGATGACTTGGTGAGCGATAAAAAAGTGACTTATCTGGGTGAAAATGCCAAAATTTTATCTCAAGGTATGCATATGCAAACCAAGGCTGACAAAATGAAGCTAACCGGTGATACAGTGATCCATCAAGACAGCGGACAAAAAATGCTAACTAAAGACTTATATATTGATCAGTCTAATAATCAAAAACATTATTATGCAGATAATAAAACCACCTACTTATCTACGGAAAATAAGATTTATGCCCAGGGTTTGGACATGCTAGGCGATGTAACTCAACTGTTTGGCCAAGTTAATATTTTGCAAAATTCAGGATCAAGAATTGATACCAAGGATCTCACGGTTAATCAGTCGAATGGTGAGCAGTTGTATACGACAGATAATGGCATTCACTATCAGTCAAATGTGGCCGATATTCGTGCCAAGGGTATGCGTTATGATGCAGGTCGGCAAAAAATTAAATTTACAGGTGGCGTGGTAGGGCAATATGATTAATAGACTTTGCTTTATTATTTTTCTAATACCAACTATGGTGATAGCCTTAGCAGATGATGCTACGCAACCAATCAAAGTTAAAGCGCAAACCGTACTCATTGATGAAAAACAAGGGCTTAGCGTTTATACAGGCAAAGCTAGCGTAGTTCAAGGCTCGCTAATTTTGAGTGCAGAAAAAATACAGTTATTTAGCAACCAGACGGAGGTCACTAAAGTAATTGCCAAAGGCGACAAAAAACAACGCGCACACTATCAACAAAGTCAGCCAAGCCAATCACGATTTATTGAGGCAACAGCAGATAACATTACCTACCTCATTCAAAAAGAGTTAGTGCACTTAAGAGGTCATGCTCACCTTGTTCAAGGTTTTGATTCATTTAGTGGCGGTACATTAGATTACGACATTAAAAATGATAAGGTGATTGCCAATAAGTCCAAAGATGGCGCACAAAGAGTTCGATTTAAAATCAAACTTTAGCTTATATATCATTAGGGATATATAAACGTATCTCTATATCGAGCATGCTTAAAAAAGCACAATAGGTATAATTTTCTATCTTTAAACATAAAATAGGATTGTACTATGTCAAAATTAGTCCCACCACATGGTAGTGACACGCTGAATGCATTAGCATTATCGGGCGATGCGTTATCAGCAGAATTATCAAGAGCCGAGTCTTTACCGAAGATCACGTGTTCATCTAGAGAAGAAGGCGATGTAGTAATGCTTGGTATTGGTGGTTTCAATCCATTAGAAGGTTTCATGGGTAAGGCAGACTGGCAAGGTGTTTGCGACAATATGACAATGGCTAACGGTTTNTTTTGGCCAATTCCAGTNACCTTATCAACTGACGACGAAGATGTTAAAGCNGGCGATGAAGTTGCATTGGTTAGTAGTAAGTCTGGTGATATTCTCGCAACGATGACAGTTACTGAGAAGTACACAATTGATAAAGATCACGAGTGCGAAACAGTATTTAAAACTACTGAAGATGCACACCCAGGTGTGGTGATGGTTAAGGCGCAAGGACAGTACAATCTTGCTGGACCTATCAAGGTTTTATCAGACGGTGGTTTCCCGGCTAAGTTTGGTGACTTATACATGACACCTGCTGAGACTCGTGCTTACTTTGATGAGAAAGGCTGGAAAACAGT
>JGI26249J51723_1000244_pt1 | contig 19375 bp, 18 predicted proteins | sample SaaInlV_135m_DNA_FD_51723 | JGI IMG/M metagenome (IMG submission 51723) | reverse complement strand
CGCCCGAACTGAACGAATAAGTCGGTTCTATCTGGTCAGAAATCAAGTAATAGTCGAGTTGGAAAACATTGGCCAAGGACTCTAATACACCTTGGTTTGTTCCAAAGGCTTGTCGAACAATCTCGGCACGAGATTGCTCCGAGGGAAATGTTTTTATGGACATGCTCTTAGTATCATCAACTAAAACAGCAATTTTATTTTTAAGAATATGGCTTTTTTTGAATTCCAGCTCTGGTTGCAGGAGAGTAAATATCAATAAAAAAAAAGTGAGCGCTCGGAGGCTAATAAGAAAGGTTTTGCGGAATGGTGAATGGATTCGCTTAAGACTGATCCAGAAAAACCACAAAGCTAGAGGAACTACAAACAATATCAATATCCACGCGTACGATAGGTCTTTTGTTGATAAACTTAGGCCAACTTCATTAAACTGAACAGGGTCTAGGCCAAAGAATTCGATAAGAACCTTCATGGCAACTGATGCCTTTTCAACCGCTCAAGGATAATTGGCAAATGTACCATGTCTTTTTTGTAGTCTAGCGTAAGTGCATACATAATGATATTCACTCCAAGTCTTATCGCAAGCTGCCTTTGTCTACTACCCCCTCCAATAATATTATGAGCCCATTGCCCCAACTTATCTCTTGCCCAAGCGCCACCAAGGTCGTTCGCTGAGTATATAAGAACTGTGCGCCCTTTAATGTTAATTCCCTCTAAATATGAATTAACCTGCTTTCGTCCAGTCACTCGATTGATTAAATAAAAAGAACGAAAGATTGAATGGTCTCGGGAAATTTTCTTTAAAGGAACTTGCGGGAATAACCCCTCAATCATTTTACGAACCGAAATATCAAATTTTGAGTTGGTATTGGAGGAACTGTCGTCTACAAGGAGAAATCCTCCATAACTCAGATAATTTCTGAGACGTTGCAGTTCATTAGCAGACAATACCTCAAACTCTTTACTACCTGCCATGTAGATGAAAGGATATTGGTAAAGGTTGGGATGAGACAATGCTATCTGAGCTAGCCCCCGGTTAGTTTCAATAGAAGTTCTACGCTCAACCTGTCCTAGCAAACTATCAATGGCTGTTGGGTGGGGGATAGAATTGCCACCTTCATATTTAATTTGAGGAATGAATAAGTTTGAATAATCGGCGTAAGCGGTGGCTATACCGATCTTAAAGAACAACAAGCTAATTATTAACTTAAATAAGTTGATCATTAAGTTGAGTATAAGAGGGGGTTGAAAAATATTCAATCATCATTGAGGGACGTTTTCTAATCGCTATTATAAAGCTTTGCCCCTCTCCGTGCTGTAGGTTAAACTGCAACACATCTGTTATAAATTTATACCGTAAACCAGAAAAAAGTTATGAAAAAAATGACTCTAATGAACCCAGGCCCTGTCAACGTAACTGACAGGGTACGAGATGCCCAACTCCGTGGGGATCTGTGCCACCGAGAACCTGAATTTTCAGATTTAATGGGGTCAATCAGAAAAAAACTATTGCAAGCGTTTGACATCGAAAAGGAGTATTCGGCCATTTTAATAACTGGGTCAGGAACTGCCGCCTTAGAGATGGCAGTTTCATCATGCCTTACTCCTGACCGATCGATGCTGGTAATTCAAAACGGCGTGTATGGTAACCGCATCGGTAAAATGGCAAATGTCTACCGAATGAGCAAACATATAATAAATTATAACTGGGGTGAAATACCTAGACTCGAAGAAGTTGAACAAGCGCTAAAAGAAAACTCCTCGATTGAAGTAATTGCCATGGTCCACCATGAAACAACAACGGGTCTACTGAACCCGCTTCCTGAAATTGCTTTACTGGCGAAGCAGTACGACAAGCGTTTGGTAGTAGATTGCATCAGCAGTTTAGGAGGAGATAAGATTAACTTTGGACAATATCCAATCGATTTTGCGGTTGGAACCGCCAATAAATGTATCCATGGTTTGCCGGGTGTTTCCTTCGTTCTTCATAGAAAAAAAGATCTCTCCCGGATAAAAGACATACCTGCTCGTTCAGTATACTTTGACCTTGCAGAATACCTCAAAGTTCAGGAGCAAGGAGACACCCTCTTTACCCCAGCAATTCAAGCACATTATGCTTTAAATGCTGCCCTCGAAGAATTATTAGAAGAAACCGTCGATAGGCGAATAGAGCGTTACAGGAAAATAGCTGAAGGCTTACGCAAAGGGTTTAAAGAAATTGGCCTTGACTTTCTGATACCAGAAAGTCACCGGTCCAATTGTCTGACTGCATTAAAACTTCCCAACGGTCTTTCCTATGACTGGCTTCATGACAAGCTAAAAAAAAATGGATTCATCATTTATGCGGACAAGGTCTATTTAATAAAAAAATTTTTAGAATAGCTAACATGGGAAACATTGAAGATGAAAAATTCGATTTTTGCTTAAAAGTTCTCAAAGAATGTGTCACAAAAATCAGAGAGTAGGAGAATTTTATGACTTTGTATGAGCTGATGAACGAATACGCTACCGAAAACCCTACTCCATCTAACAAGGAGGACTTAACACCCGAACTAGGGAGAAGTCTATCCCTTCTTCATTCAAGTTTAATCGAATGTGACCTGGCAAGCGAGGAACAGGGAGGGACATCTCGTTTAATCGCGGACTCCTGTGACATTGAACCCTCGCACCTCAGTCACTTTATCGTGGCCTACCTACCGCTTAATTCCATCACTAAAAAAACAGAAATCAATCATGTGCTTTTTGAAATATACTCTTTTTTTAACTGGCTAGATAAAAAGAAGATCGCTCATGGATTCTCAAACACAAATATTTCGCAACTAGTAAAACAGCTATGTGCCAAACTGGAACGATGCCTCAAGCTCAGCCAACTACTAGACAGCGAATCATCCCGAGTCCTTAAAGACCCACCAGTTATCCAAAATACGCTCAACGATGTATTTTTGGTCCAAAAAATTAAAGGGAACTTTGTCTCACTTAAAGGACGCTATCATGAAAAACTCCTACAACTAAGGCTTCCACCCGACACCATTAAACTCATCCAATTAGACGATTATCTAGATTTGATTGTGGGAGACACTTCTGAAAAGTGGGTTTTACTGGAAGCAGGCCAAGCCTACCCAAAAATAAAAAGTAATGAGTCTCTAAAAAGATTTTCTTGAATTAATAACCTCCCATTATTTTGATTGTAACGTCTAAACAATAGGGTCCAGGGAGTTTTTCAAAAAAACCCAAGACAGCGAAATAAACCAACCCATCGAAGGGGATTTTAAAGTATTAAACTAGCTACCCCTCGTTGGTTTACCCATGATTTTAATGCCTTAATTATGAGAAAATTTATTTAATTGACCTAATCAGAGGTTGAAAAAATCTATATAAATAAAAAATAAGACAAAAAACATTAACTTGAAAAAATAGGTGAAATACTTTAAAAAGACTTCTTTAAAACAAATAAGTCTGGTCGAACACGAGTTATCTGATCACACTAGCCTCCACGAGTTCCGACATGGAATTTAAAATTAATTATCAAGATATGTTTTGGGCTGCTCTAAGCCCAGAACTCACATTGCTGTCTACCGCATTTTTTCTCCTACTAATTGGTCTAAAAAAAAATTTCAACACTAACGAATACCTGTCCAAGGCAACGCTGGTGGGCATTGCTATTTCGTTTTTCTTTTCATTAACATTATGGGAAAGTGCTCCAACTATAGGGAACGGTCTACAACCTGACATGTTCAGCAATTCGCTGATCCACGATAAATTTGGACAGGGGTTTAATATTGTTTTTTTACTCATGGCAATATTCGCAGTCATGGGGTCAGCCAAATACCCACAATTCGACCACGAAAATAAATCTGAGTACTTTTCGCTGATACTTATGGCAGTTGTGGGAATGATGTTTTTAGCAAAATCCGGAAACATGATTACTGCATTCGTATCGCTCGAAATATTTTCTATTTCTCTGTATATCCTTTGCGGTTTTTCAGCTAAACATGGGACAGGAAAGGAAAGTCCATCAAGCACCCCTAACTTAAAATGGGCAACCCTTGCCTCGCAAGAGTCAACTGTCAAATACCTTCTAACAGGTGCATTCGCCTCTGCAATTTTAGTTTATGGGATGGCTCTGATATATGCAGGTACTGGGACAACAGAAATCCGCCTTATTGGTCAGCTTTTGCACTGCGATGAAGCGGGGGAATGCACAAACCCTTATAGTCGTAACACACTCGTATATATTGGAATGGGCTTGTTGTTTTCTGGGCTTGCGTTCAAGGTTTCCCTTGCACCATTCCATTCCTGGACCCCAGACGTTTACCAAGGAGCACCCACTCCCATTACTGGTTTCATGTCTGTCGCCACAAAAGCCGCTGCCTTTGCATTGATCGCAAGATTTTTTTTTACTGCCTTTTCAGAACTACACAGCATATGGATGCCCTTTCTTTTTGGAATATCAGTCCTAACGATGTTCGTAGGAAACATCGCAGCTATTTTTCAGGATGACGTTAAGCGAATGCTCGCTTACTCAGGTGTGGCTCACGCTGGTTATTTGCTTATAGGTATCGTCGCTAATAGCCAGGACGGCGTGGCAAGTCTTATATTTTATCTCAACGTCTATCTCTTCATGAATATCGGGGTATTTGCAGTGGTTTTTATAATGGAGGGAGAAGGTGAAAAAGGAAATTCTGTTTCTCGTTTCAAAGGGCTAGCCAAAAAACACCCGTTACTCGCTGGAACAATGAGCCTATTTTTGCTTTCTCTTGCCGGGTTTCCCCCAACCGCGGGTTTCTTTGGAAAATTTTACGTTTTTATGGCTGCTATCAAACAAGGATACATCTTAATCACAATCATGGCAGTGATTTCCACTGTAGTCTCCGTTTATTTCTATTTAAGAATCATTGTCATGATGTATTTTCATGAAAACGAGAGTGAAGAGAAAGTAGTCATCCACCGGGGCATGGGAACCCTTATTGCTTTAAGTGCCATCGCTATTATTTTAATTGGGTTCTTTCCNTCAGGTCTGATGGGTATCGCGTTGGACTCNATTCCCTTCTAANCTAATCTGCAAAGATAAAGTATATCCAGGTATATAAAAAAAACCTAAGAAATGTGTCTTGCTTAAGTTTTTCTGAATTGTGCTATATCACAATAAACACTTGGGCTAACAACCTAGAAATTAAGCAATGCTAGTTTCAACATAATGGCTAACGCTCTAGCAGGAAAGTAACTGGGCCGTCATTGACCGATTGCACTTTCATATCTGCCGCAAATCTTCCCATGGCAACCTTAAGCCCCGACCGATTCAATAATTCGACATAAGCTTCGTAAAGTGTCCGAGCAGTATCGGGGTCTGCTGCCCTATCAAATCCTGGGCGCCTACCACGCGAACAGTCTCCAGCAAGGGTAAACTGAGAAACCACTAAAATATCACCCCCGATATCAATGCAAGAAAGATTCATTTTCCCCCTATCATCGGGGAAAACCCTTAAGTTTAAAGTTTTATCAGCTAGAAAAGAAGTTTGATCTCCCCCGTCCCCTTTTTCGACACCAAATAAAACCAGTATCCCTCTATTGATATTGGCTATCTCCTCCTCGCCGACACAGACAGAGGCACAGGTTACACGCTGAAGAATCAACTTCACTTGTTAAAATCCTGATAAAAATTCATATTTTTTCAAAAGAATAAAAAAAAACCACTAATACAATCATAACTAAATGTTATCGTGCTGAAAAAAAACGTGTCTCTGTCCCCCCTGGTCCGATCTTTACTTTAACTTCCCCATTACATTTAGGGCACTTTCCTTCGTAAGCGTTTTTTTCCTTGTTCATATAAATACGACGATAAATATTGCAACATTCGAATAAGATTCCAATAAATTTACTTTCTCTTGTCATCTAAGGTGCCTGATTATTTGTACTAGAATAGTCTTCCCCTAGTTCTAAATTTCATCAAAACCATAGAACAAGTTTTGTGCTCAAAGTTGGCGCAAACGAGAAATAACTTTCATTTTAGCTTCAATAAACACTTTATGAGGAATGCGCAAAGCTTTAGTAATTCGTCTAATTTCTTCTGCTTCTTCGTGAGAAAGTGCTCCATCAGCACCGCCTACTGCCAACATACAGTTAGCAATATCAACTTTCTCGTTATAGGTCACCAGATTGTTAAGTTCCGTTGTTACTTCGTGGGAGTCAAAACCATGTTTAGTCAGTTCTATAATTACTTCAAATAAGATTTCAAGTTCTTGGTTTTTAAAATCAAAGTATCCTGACAGCTCTTTTTTGAAAACTTTTTTTTCTGAATTATCGAAATGTCCATCAACATTTGAAACAGATGCCATCAATGCCCCGAGAAGGCAAATGAAGTACAACTTGTCTTCCGGTAGATTCATTTTCACACCCAACCTTGCTGCTTTCAGTTCTACTTTCTTAAGAACCTTACGCTTGAAATATTTTTCTAAATCCAAGTTCTTGCCACGCGTATGAGAGAAAATTGTTTTGCCAAGTAAGTTTCGGATTTTTCCAAGTGACTTTTTTGTGACCGATGTTTTTTCAAGCAATTCACGAAATTGCCCCACCAGTTCTTTCTCTTCATTCCCTATTCGTTTATTGGCCTGTTCCATGGACTCCAACGCAGTTAAAATTTCCTCTTTTTCACTTTCATTGCTCAACTCATGCACTAACTGGTCATACAACTCCGTTTGTTCTTTCTTTGAAACCGGCGCAGCAAGATAATGCCTTAATTCGGCAAGTTCACCTTTATCCAAATCGAATTTTCTGTAAAAAGATTTGAGAATATTTAGCTCGGATTGGGTTACCTCGCCATCTGCCCATGCAATAGTGGTTAAAACCTTCAAAAATGTAAGTTTTTTAAAATATGACATGACGCCTTTCTTTATAAAAAAATTATTCCAACTCCTACTCAACCACCAAATATCTTGGACGTTAAAAATACTTAAAGGAAAACTCTACTTAACTCTATTCAACCACAATTTAGGATAATTATTTTTTGCAGTAATACCTATTAAATCGAGAAACCCATCTCCATTGATATCCCCAAACCTCATTTCTCTCATAGGACTTGTTTGTGGAAATCNTTTTTTTGTTTCTACACTGAAATCCCATTCACCTTTTCCAACTAAATAGAGCAACCCTTTTTCATTAAGGATAATNACATCTGGGATACCCGTTCCATTTGCATCCAGAAGATAAACCCGAAATGCTGGTAAAGNAGGAAATATTTTACTTGGTTTTTTAACAAACCGTCCTGANCCAATATTTTCTAAAAAGTAGATCGTTTCCCCAGAATAGCTCTGGTATGGTTTCCTGATCNCCTTGTTAGTAACAATCAAATCATTATCACCATCAAGATCAAAATCGGCCCAATCAGCATGNGTACTTTGATCTATCATTCTTGGAAGTAAATAGTCNGTCTTATCAATAAATTTTCCCACTCCNTTATTTATCAATAATCGATTTTGTGCGTTNTCATAAACCAAAAACACATCTGGGAATCCGTCCTGGTTATAGTCGGCAATACTTGTACCAATCACCCCTGAGGGAAGGTTGGGCCACAGTAGGAAGGTCTCATCTATAAACTGCTCTCCGCCATTGTTAATCAACACCTGACCTTGTCGTCTTTTAAGTTTTTCGTTTTCACCCAGTATTTTCCTTCCGGTGAATAAAAAGTCGGTATCCCCGTCTTGGTCCAAGTCAATCAGATCGACACGCTCCACACCCTTGGAAACAAAAGGTAGTTCAAATTCTGATCTTGAGTAAAAATATCCTTTACCATTATTAAAAAGTACTTTCGCAGATCCTTTTTTCTGGGGAGACACAATCAACACAAGATCATCGACACCATTACCACTAATATCTCCTTTAGCTAGAAAGCGAATATTTTCAGCTAAATGTTGAGATTTACTCGCCCCCTTGCCACGACCTATTCCACTCGTCCCTCTATTAAAGAGAATTTTTATTTTTGCCCCTTTCCCTTCTGCGGAAACAAACAAGATTAAATCGGAACCGGGCTTTCTATCTCCTCTAACAAAAATAGCCCCCTGGAGAGAAACCTTGATAGGAGGAAGATAACTTTCTGTCACATCTTGATACAACTGATGTCTTGGATGGTTTGCAATCCCTCGCTTTTGAGAGCAACCAATTCCAATATTGAATAAAAGAATTACTAAGAAAACTCCTCTGAATCTTTGCAGACAGGTTCCTCGATTATGGAACAGAAACCTCCAAACCCTAGAAAGTAGCCGTGCGCTGTAGAATATTTTTACATCCATCGGTGCCAACTATTTTAAAAATTCATTAGTTATTTTAAGGACCATCGCTAGGCAGTTATAATCTCTACCGAATATGAGTTAGGGGTACACCTAATCAATTCAAAAGAATTTAAATGCCCTGCAACCCAGTTTCCTTGCAAGACCCTAGAAAACCCTTTTTTCAGAGCCAGGAAAACCTCTTTACGCGTTACACTTTCACCAAGGCATTCGGACAAAGTGATAACTTTATTATTCAGTATATTCATAGACTTAGAACGATCATCGTCTGTTGCGTATTTAAATAAAGAATTCAAAAGTGCCCTATCGCAATCTAGAAGCACTGAACCATGTTGAAGAAACGCCCTCTTTGTTCGCCTTTGAGCACTACCTACCAATTTGGCGCCTTGAACTTCTATTTCTAAATGATTGATACTAGATAAACATGAGGGAGAGTGAAAATAATGCCTGCCTCTATTGGACTTTCCTCCCAAGGCCAAGTCCGCACCGCAGACACCATTTCCTTAAGTCCCTCAAGTAATGCTCTGGCAACAACTTTATAAGCACCGAGCAATGAAGATGGAAACTTAGAATGAGGAATGGGGGCTGTAAAGCTATAAGTCACTTCATGATTATGCAATAACGCTCTTCCTCCAGTTGGCCTGCGTACTATTTGTATTCCTAACTTTTGACATCTATTAACATCAATTTCTTTAGCGAAATCTTGTGCATACCCAACTGTCAGCGTGGGCTGCTCCCAGCTATACAAACGCAAGGTTGGCAGGGTTTCACCTGAAGAACACGACGCCAAAATTGCCCTGTCGATGGCCATATTTGATTCACCGTCTTGAGGACCATCCTCAATCACTCTCCATTCTTGCATAGCGACCCCAACCTTAAAGAGCATTCAAAACAACTACTAAAAGAACCGACTTTTACTTTGACTCCCTGCTCTGTAACCTGATAATATTTTCTCAATTAATTATGACTCCCCACCCTAACTACTGATAACGATCAACCACATTTTACAAACTGTGAATACGTACTTAAGTTATAGTCTAAGATTAGTCGTACTAATGAATTTCCTGATAGTTAGCCCGTTTTCGTTACTAGCTTACGAAACATCGAAAATTGATTTTGAGGTAATAGAAGAATATCCTCACATACTAAAATGTGACGCTGCATGTCACAAGGTCAAAAATATAACTCTAGCAAAAAAACATCGGACGACACGTCCGGAATGCCAGCAATGCCACGTTGGCATTAGCACGCGCCCCATTTCTCCATTTTCCTCACCTGAGAAAGTTTTTCTATCAAGAAATTCTACTATCTTGATCAAGCCTCAGTCCAAGTTCTCATTACCTGTAACAAAAACATATTCCACCTCGCACATTTTGACTGCTAATGCAGACGTTAGGGTACGAGAAGGCGCTCCGAAGGACACCGTTTCAATGGCATTGATTCCTGGAGGAAAGTTTATTATGGGCTCTAACGAAAGATGGGACGATGAGGCTCCTGAGTATATCGAGTCAGTAAATAAATTTTATATCGATCGTTACGAAGTAACTAATGCAGAGTACGAAAAGTTCACTTACGGCACAAAGCGTGAAGAACCCTATCATTGGCCTAATGGAAAAATTCCCAGAGGCAAGAAAAACCATCCTGTGATTTATGTCAGTTGGCACGATGCTAGTGAATATTGCAAGTGGAAGGGCAAGCGACTCCCGACTGAGCAGGAGTGGGAAAAATCCGCTCGCGGTGATAGCGGAAATATTTATCCATGGGGCAATACTTGGGCCACAAATAAATCGAATCACCCCTACAAAGGTTCTACAGGTACAGAACCGGTCGGCTCGTACCCTAATGGGAAAAGTCCTTATGGGTTGTACGACATGTCCGGGAATGTATGGGAGTGGGTCGATAGTTTTTACCTCCACACCCAGGAAACAATATAAATCGCGGTGAATACGGTATGGACAAGCGGGTACTTAAAGGTGGGTCATGGTTTGACTGCTTGTCCTACGGATGTGGTTTAAGCGCGCCAACATTTAATCGAAGCTTCTTTACTCCCGAAGTTAAAAATAATAGCTTCGGGTTTCGTTGCGCAAAATCCCCCTAACCTAGTCAAGGTAGAACTTGACTTGTTTTTCGTTTAGCCTAAAAATAAATAGGCTTAATTTCATTATTCAAAAAAAGTGTTCAGGGAAACATCTAAAAGGACAACAAAATGCTGCAAAAAAACACGGGACGTCCAACGAGCACCATCCGCAAGGTACTATTGTTGGCCTTTGTTGTTGGATTCTGGATTTTCTTTTATTGGTATCGAGGTATTGAATACTCCGACAAAAAGCCTTCCCTTGACAGAACCCCTCTGGAGAAGTCAGAACCCCGCACCTCAAAAAAACAACCTTAGGACTGCGGCTTTCACACCCCCGTTCTCTAAAAACTATTTTCGGAATCGACTCTTTAAGGACCGCTAGAAATTAAAGTCTGATAGTCATATTGCAAAAGAGCGGAATTGTCACGAATCAAATCCAATGGTTTTTCAGTGGAATTAAGGTGGACTATTACTTTTTTATTTTGATCAAAATAAACACCAGTTTCTGGAATTGGATCGATTTTTTCAACCGCTTCTTCTTGTTGTTTAGCAAATTGTTTCGGCTTAGGGTCCACGAGAATATCAGGTTCTCGGCCAAAAATTGAACCGCTATCATGAAAAATTAAGAATTTTTCACTTTGAGCTTCTTCAAAATCAAGATCTAAATGGCCTGAAGTGTTTTCCTTCTCAATTTTGTAAACAGGTGACTCTTTCATATGACCATTAAAGGAAAAGTGCAGACCTTGGTTGACAGGCTTAAACACCGAAGTACTAAATCCATTGCCACCTAGAGTCAAAGGCTTGTCAGTAGATGTAATGGTTGGGTCAACATCACGTGTTAATTTTATTTTTAATCGGCCTTGATTAGTTCTAGAAGAAACTTTGTCGATTCTTTCGTAACGATTTATACCAGTATACGCTCTGTAGTTTTGTTCAATTGAGTCCAACAACGACTTTATCTCCTTCTCCTTGATCACCAATACCTTTATACTAGGCCCGTCTGTTTCCTCTTCGGGAACAAATTTAATGATTTTTTTCGGTGCCGCTTTCACAGTAGACTTCTTCTCCTGACCGCATGCTAGGACATATTTACATTTTTCAGCAGCAAAAACCTCATTTAGATTAAAGCCTAAAGAAGTAGCAAGAAAAATTCCAAATATCACCCAATATAAAAATTTCATTAAAAAAATTTCCTTTTTTAATCAATAAGCTCAAAGACCATAAAAATCACATCGGCCATTAACCCAGCATTCTTAACTTTTGCTAGTTATGCAAACAAAAGTTAAATAAAAAAATAGCCCCGCAATCAATACTGTCAAGTTTCATTAAAACTAGACACCATCGCACTATTTCTTTGTACGTATTCCTAATCATTTAATCCCTTTACTTCACAACAAACCATTTTTTCGGTCTAAATTAGATTTAAATGAAGTGAAGATATTTTTGATGGGGGGTATTAGCTTTTCTTTGAGCACTTTGGGAACATAATTAATTTTCTCAGTCGGCCAATCTTCCACCCGCCTCACATCCAGACCCTCTTTTAAGTAATGCTCTTGAAGACTTTCCTCAAACCCTACGATTAACTTATTCTCTCTCACTTTAAAAAATAACTCTCGAATCAATGCCGGTTCAAACAAACCTTCAAGAAAATGATCTACTACCTCTTTAATAATAGGTTGAGCGTGTTCCAGAAAATCAGATGAAAAAGAACTCTCCAAAGTACGATAAGTTATAATCACATCCTGTAATAAATATTTAATATCCTTGGGATCCCGTTTCATTATCGGGGTTTTCTTAATATTAAACTTTNCTTTAAATTCTTTAACATTTCGAATGGTATCGTGAATGATTGATTCTTCCCAGGGAACCAGGTTCCATATAAAGAATCCTCGCAACCAGTTGACCTTTTCTGAGGAGTCGACCATATGCATAGTTAAACTCGGTTTTGCTCCATTGCTATAAGGCAAGCGACCTCCCCACATATTAAGATCAAGCTCTAATCCATATGGACGGAAGGCATTAATAATTGAAGTGTAATAATAGCCAACTAAATGCTCCATATTCTCACGTTTATCGAGTGGGCTATTCTGTGGCAAGTTGGCGATGAAGTACAGCCGCCAGATTCTTCGTTTTGATTTTCCTTCGTCATCTGCTATGAGGTAAGTTCCGCCCCAAATCCCTGAAGTAATAGGAACCTCGATCTGATGATTTTCCTTCAGTTTAAGAGAAACGCAGCGAGCTATATCCGCGTATAATTCATTTAAGTGGTACAAGTTGATCCGTTCATCTTCTGAAAAAACCGGGCCGGAAGCTTGAGGGATAACAGGTAATATCATAGGTCAACGGCCTCTAAGAGGGGGTGATTCTAATGGATAGACAGTCGGGAATTCTATAGTTAATTTAGCGAATGTGAAAGGCTTTATTCTTCTCAGGGAATACGGTACAAATTCTAAGTGATAAATTCCTTGCCATTTAACGCCACTCACTCTATAAACAAAAAAAAGGATTGTTGTTTTACCTAGAACTTCTTTACAAGGCATACATAAAAACACACCCCTCAGGAATCCTGAGTAGACTATCTTAAAAAAATAAGGAGAAAATTAATGGCGTCGGATGATAGAGGAAAAGCGCTGGATTTGGCGTTCACTCAAATAGAAAAACAGTTTGGCAAAGGTTCTATTATGAAGTTGGGTCAAGCGGATGCCTTAAAAGGGATTTCTGTTATTTCCACAGGCTCAATTTCACTGGATTCCGCGTTGGGTGTAGGCGGAGTGCCCCGCGGCCGCATCGTAGAAATATACGGACCTGAAGCTTCTGGAAAAACNAGCCTCACACTCCACATTATTGCAGAGGCGCAAAAATCTTGTGGCGTTGCTGCATTTCTTGATGCAGAACATGCACTAGACCCTCAGTATGCGAAAAAACTAGGGGTAAACCTTGACGACCTCCTATTATCTCAACCAGACACCGGAGAACAAACACTGGAAATCGCAGAGGTTTTAGTTCGCAGCGGGGCAGTGGACGTAATCGTCATCGATTCGGTTGCAGCTCTTGTTCCCAAGGCTGAGCTCGATGGTGATATGGGTGATTCGCATATGGGTCTGCAAGCAAGACTCATGTCCCAAGCCATGAGGAAACTTGCAGGTGTGGTCAATAAATCAAAAACGTGTNTGATCTTTATCAACCAGATTCGCATGAAAATTGGAGTTATGTTTGGTAGCCCCGAAACGACGACAGGAGGAAACGCTCTTAAATTTTATTCTTCTGTCCGTTTGGACATCAGGAGAATAGGTGCCATCAAAGATGGCGANAGCATAGTTGGAAATCGAACAAGAGTAAAAGTAGTTAAAAACAAAGTNGCGCCGCCATTTAGAGATTGCGAATTCGATATAATATACGGNCAGGGGATTTCTAAAATAGGAGACTTACTTGATCTCGCAGTAATCCATGAACTGATAGCTAAAAGTGGTACATGGTTTTCATATAACGAGACCCGCATTGGACAAGGTCGGGCGAACTCGAGGGCATTCCTCTTAGAAAACCCCGATATGTGCGATGAAATTGAAACTAAGCTAAGAAAAAAATTGGGCCTTCTTAAGGAGCCAGTCGACAAAAAAGGTCCCAAAGTAAAAGAAGAAAAGGAAAGCTCTGCAAAAAAAGGAAAAAAAGATCCAACCTCAACACCCTGACGTGGTCATATTTTCATGCCATATGAGGAAGAATTAAAAAATGCCCGTAGACGCGCGATTCGGTACCTTGCATACAGAGATCGAAGCCGAAACGAAATAATCCGCTACTTAAAAAAGAAAAAGTTCTCTGAAAATGCAGTGGATGAAACCCTNATCTTCCTAAAAAACAATGAATATATTAATGATGAGCGNTTTGCGATGCAATTTGGAAGGTTCCGCATCGTAAATAAAAAAATAGGGAGACTACGATTAGGACTAGAACTTGAGGACAAAGGCCTTGAAAGACAAATTATTGAGGAAACACTTAATTTGCTTTATGAAGAATACGATGAAAAAAAAATCGCGTTGTCTTGCGCGAAAAAGAAACTCACAACCTTCTCGTCAAGAGATAGTGAAAGAGATCGCTGCCGAATAGCAAAATTTCTCGAACGAAAGGGGTTCCCTTCTGGCATTATCTATAAGGTGGTAACTCAGTTAGTCCCGTATACTCAAAATCATGATTTAGATCCTCTTCCTAGTTTCCCTAACAAAAGTCCAGAAGAACTGGGTTCTCACACAACAAAGATCATTCAGGGATGAATATTTTAACAACCACCCCCTTCCCCCTACAAATCACAGCTGTTTTATTACTCGGTCTAACACTTGGAAGTTTTATTAATGTATGTATCCACCGACTTCCAAAAAACGAATCGATCATAACACCCCGTTCCTATTGCCAGTCGTGCAAAACAAGGGTTTCTATATGGGACAACATACCCGTTCTCAGTTATTTATTACTTAAAGGAAAATGTCGACAGTGCACCGCTTCAATTTCTCTTCTTTACCCAATAGTTGAAGTATCAACTGCTCTGTTGCTACTTACTGGGTTTATTCAGTTTGGCATGTCGATGAAGTTTGCTATATTTTGCGCGATTGGTCCGACCCTTTTAACAGTCGCTATCATCGATATTAAGCATAAGATAATCCCTGACACTATAACTTTGCCGGGAATTATATTCGGGCTTTTGGCAGGAAGTTATTTGATTGGACTAAAAGAATCGTTACTCGGCTTGATTTCGGGGGGGGGCATATTTTTATTCAGTTCAGAAGTGTATTATCGAGTTCGCGGTCGCGTTGGGATGGGAGGTGGTGATATTAAATTTATCGCTGCAGTTGGAGCTTTGCTAGGTCTAAAACAGGTATTTCTAGTAATTTTTCTTAGTGCTTTTATGGGATCAGTAGTTGGGTTGATTGGCCTGGTTGGGAAAAAAATTAACACCACAAGCCAGGTTCCTTTTGGGCCATTCCTTGCTGTAGGAACACTGATAGTTTATTTTTCTGGAGAGAATATCATTAACATGTATATTACCACTATAATGGGTAACCATTGAGTTCTATCTGTAAAAATGATGCAATAACCTGAGGGTTTTCACCAACCTCGTTTCGTTAACGTTAAATGGAAATTTTCATTTATGGAAGAAAACAAAGATCCCCACTCACGATCTGAGAAAAAAGAACTTAATGTCGACCAATCCCCTGACGAAAAATATTACTCTTTGGATAAATCAATCGGCTCTCTATCTGCGGAAATGAAAGAGGTGAAGAAGAATCTTCAAAAACGTAAAAGAGAAAACACAACACTTAAAGTTTTATTCTATACAGGGCTGCTTGTTCTACTCGTGGGTTTTCTTTATTCAAACTCCGTTCTCCAACGCGCGCACATGAGAAGCTTGGAAAAAAATATCATCTCGCTAGAGCAACGTTTGTCTCAAGAGATTAACCAAATTAAAGTGAGCCTAGAACTAAATATCCAGGAGGAAAAGAAAGAAGTAAAACTTATTGATGGTGACAATATTTTTACAGTTCTGAAACGAATGGACTACGCCATTTCACAATTACGCCCGAAAAAAGAACAAACCACAGCGCTCCTCAACCAAGTTCGACTAAATACCGACGAATTCACTCGACTATTAAAAAAAAATAAAGGGCCTAAAATCCAAGTAAAGCATTTAAAAAATGAGGGTTAGTAGTGTCTAAAGAAACCTTTCAAACCATATGAATTTGGCCGTAGGCTCATTAAGTTTTTGATCGATTGTACCGATATATAAGGGGTTAATTAGTAATCTTCTTATTTTCGGGCCATGGCTTCCACTCAAATATTTAAATTTTTCTATATAGTCTTATTTGCCATTTTTGCCATTTTCCCCTCCATCACCTACGCTGAAGATCCTAGCCTAAAAGTATCCCGATCCAACATTCAGCAATTAAAAAAAATTATCCAATCACGTCCTCATGACCCAAACCTACATTTTAATCTTGCTAACAACTATTGGAAGCTTGGACAATATGAGAAATCAATCGAACACTACAATGAAACACTAAAAATCCAACCATTCGATGCCGAGGCACATACCGGAATCGGATTTGCCTACGGGAAAATAGGTCTAACTAAAGAAGCAATTCACCATTACCATGAAGCGTTAAAAATAAATCCCGATGACCCTAAAGCCCACTACCGGCTTGGATATGAATTCATAAATACAGGCGAACTAAAAAAAGCGAGGACCTACTTCGAGGGCGCCACCAACCTCGACCCTTATTTCGCATTAGCTTTTAAGGAACTCGCATATGTAACTGTAAAGCTGAAAGACACCGAAAATGCGATCAAATACTATAAGCAATCCCTTAAGCTCGATCGTAATGACGAAAATACTCATCAGGAATTACTGGAACTATATGAACAAACCGGGGAAATTGGACAAGCGATCGGTCAATATGAAGAAATTATCCGCATTGATCCTAAAAACTTTTCCGCACGTCATGCACTTGCAAATTTATACACAAAGGAAGGAAGAGAGAAAGGTGCTGTCCGCCACTACCGTATTGCTATCAAGTTTAATCCTAATGATCTGAAAGCCCATAAAGCCTTAGCTGATCTTCATACCCAGTCTGGAAAGTTGGCAAGTGCAATAAAGCATTTTAAAGAAGTAATCCGTATTAATCCAAAAGATCCTGAGACATATTCTAAGCTAGCTAGGGTCTACGACCTGCAGGGAAACAGGTCAAAGGCAATCCATATTTACGAAAGTATTGTAAAATCTCATCCAGAAGATTTAAAAACCCACCAACGACTTGCCGTAGCCTACGAAAAAAATCACCGCAGAATGGATGCGCTCCGTCTTTATGAAAAAATTAGTNTACTAGACCCATCAAACTCTTCTTTACATCGAAAGNTAGGGCGGTTATACGAAAAATCAGGGAAAACAAACCAAGCTCTGAATCATTATAAAATTCTTGCACGTTTAAACCCTGAAGATACCAAAACTCATCGAAAACTTGGTGCCTTATATGCCACAAAAGATGAAACTCAAAAATCATTNCGACATTATAATGTCGTCACCAGACTGGATCCAAACGATGTAAGCGCACATCGTATTTTGGCTAACTACTATGGGAAAAAAGGGGATCCCTTAAAAGCAGCCCCACATTATCGTGAACTGGTCCGACTCGACCCTAACTTTGCCTTGGCTTATAATGAACTCCGGCAGGAAACTGGAAAGTTTTCTATAATTGAAAACCCTATCGGACGTTATAACAATGCTTTAAAAATTCTACCTAACGATCCAGACCTCCACTTTAAAATAGCTTTATATTTTTTTATTGTCGACGACCTTAATAAAACCCTCAAACATTTCAACAAAAGTATCCGACTGCAACCTAAGGAGGGAAAAACTCACTACTTTACAGGACTCATCCATCACTTAATGGGAAATGGTGTTGGTGCTGTGAATCACATGAAACGAGCTGAGGAATCATTCGTAAAGAAAAAACAAGTTAAAAGTATAGCTGATGTCAGAAAACACCTTCGGGTGTACCAAAATCAGTACGGCATCTCCGGAATTAAAGGTGACGGTTCTTCTCTCGCGAGGGCTACTCATCAACAGAAAAAATATAATTAATTTCTTCTCGCTGTTCAGGATCTAGTGTCCAGCCAAGCGCTTCAATATTTTCCTCCACCTGTTGCTCATTTTTGACACCCAAAAGCGCTGTAGTCAAGTGAGACTGCGAAACAACCCAATTAATTGCCATCTGGCCACACGTTTTACCTATTGATTTCCCCATAGCCTTAAGTCTCGCTACCTTTTCCATATTCTTGTCGAACTGGACCCCTGAAAAACACCCTATAATCCCTTTACCCCTCCAGTCACTAAACTTCGCATTTTTATTGTACTTACCTGTAAGCAACCCCGAAGCAAGGGGACTGTAAGCAATAATCCCGATTTTATTTTCTTTGCAGTAGGGAACCATCTCCCTTTCTATGGATCGGTTGAGCAGGCTATAATCGGGCTGTAAGGATTCAACCCTCCCTGATTTCATTATTGCCTCCATCTGTTCGACTGAATAATTACTCACTCCAATGACCTTCACCTTTCCCTGCTCTTGGATTTCAAGCAAGGTCTCCATAGTTTCCTCTTGTGATGTTTCAATATCAGGCCAGTGAACTTGATAAAGGTCAATATAATCTGTATCTAATCGTTTCAAGCTCTGGTCGATTTCTTCTAAAATAGATCGCCGAGTTGCATTTTTAGTAATAGAACCCAATGATTTTTTTCCCCAACGCAAACCACACTTTGTCGCATAGACTACTTTATCGCGAAAAGGCTTCAGCGTTTTGCCAAGAAGTTCTTCAGAATGACCAAACCCATAGACTGGGGCTGTGTCAAAAAAATTGACCCCTAAATCATAGGCTTTCATGATAGCGCGGGCGGAAACAACATCTCCCTCGTTAGACCAGAATGGAGCCCCCCCAATTCCCCAGGCACCAAATCCAATAACAGATACATTAAGGTTACTATCACCCAACATTCTATATTCCATAATCAACCACTCCTGAAAAAAAATTAGACCGTTCTTATCCAAGCATATTGCAAGTGACAGTCAGTTTAATTCCCGTCACTTCAGGTTTCATCTACAATAATTTCTATCTGCATGCTAAATTGACAGCTTCATCTATAAAAAATATCATGAAGAACACACGTTTTATAGTTCAAAACCATACTTCTCTAATTCCCGGTTTATTATGAAATCACTCCTACGTGTTCTTAGTTACCTCAAACCTTATAAAAAAGCAGTCTCGTTTACTCTCGGTTTTGCTATTTTGACAACCCTACTAGACCTTATTCCCCCTTGGATCATAAAAGTCATTATTGATGAACTAGTTGAGGGAAAGGAGACTTCCTTGATCTACTGGATAGTGGCAGGGCTTATCGGAGTTTATTTTTTACGAAATTTTTTAAACTACCAGCGGATAATGTTCAATAATCGAGTCGAGCAAGATGTAGTTTTTGATA
>JGI26249J51723_1000240_pt1 | contig 19408 bp, 17 predicted proteins | sample SaaInlV_135m_DNA_FD_51723 | JGI IMG/M metagenome (IMG submission 51723) | reverse complement strand
CATTGGGGGGCAAATCATGTGAATAAAAAAAAACCCAAAAATTTGACTTTTTGGGTTTTTTATATTCTAGAAATTAATAGAATTAATCTTCTTCTTTATCTTCCTCTACTGCTTCATCTTTAGCATCTTCTTTTGCTGCTAAAGCTTTAACAGATAATTTCATTTTACCTCTATCAAAACCAATAAGTTTTACATCTATTTCTTGACCTTCTGAAAGAACCTTACTTACATCCTCTGTTCTTTCATGAGCAATTTCAGATATATGAAGTAAGCCATCTTTACCTGGTAGAATATTTACAAAAGCGCCAAAGTCTACAATCTTAACGACTGTTCCTTTATAAACTTTATCTAATTCTGGCTCTTCCAAGATACCTTCAATAATTTCCAAGCATTCTTGCATTGATGTTTGATTCTGCCCAAAAACAGATACAGTTCCATCGTCACTAACATCTACAGTAGCACCAGTTTTTTCTTGCATACCTTTTATGACTGCGCCACCTTTACCGATGATTTCTTTAATTTTATCTTTATTAACCATGAATGTTTTCATTGCAGGAGCATTCTCAGATAGCTCTTTTGGTGCTGATATAGCTTCATTCATTATTCCTAAAATATGATTGATAGCAGTTTTTGCTTTTGTTAAAGCAGACTCCATGATGTCAGCAGTTATTCCTTGAATTTTTATATCCATTTGAAGAGCGGTTATTCCTGTAGCAGTTCCAGCAACTTTAAAGTCCATATCGCCAAGGTGATCTTCGTCACCGAGGATATCTGTTAGAACAGCAAAGTCATCGCCTTCTTTAATTAAGCCCATAGCAATACCTGCAACTGGACTAGATAAAGGAACACCAGCGTCCATTAGTGATAAAGATGTACCACAAACAGAAGCCATTGAACTAGAACCATTAGATTCTGTAATTTCAGAGACAACTCTCATTGTATAACCAAAATCTTCAACATCAGGCAGTACTGCTTTTATTGCTCTCTTAGCTAAATTTCCATGGCCTATTTCTCTTCTTTTAGGCCCTAATGGCATACCAATCTCACCTACACTATATGCAGGGAAATTATAATGAAGCATGAAATTATCAGTACTTTGGCCTTCTATTGATTCTATTCTTTGAGCATCTCTTGACGATCCTAGGGTTGCAACAACTATTGCTTGCGTTTCCCCTCTAGTAAATAAAGATGATCCATGAGCACTAGGCAGTACATCAGTNTCAATAAAAATTGGTCTGACAGTATCTGTATCTCTTCCATCAATTCTAGGCTGATTGCTTAAAATATTTTTTCTTACAATATCTTTCTCAAGATTTTTAAAAGCACCTAAAATTTTGCCAAGCTGAATTTCATCAGCGTCAGCATAGGATTCAACAATACTATCTTTAATGACACCAATTGCTGCAGTTCTTTCTGATTTATCTTTAATAGTAAATGCATTAGTTATTTGGTCAGAGTACTTTTCAGTTAGCTCAGCAGAATAAACAGGAGTTTCTTCATCTGAACTTACTACCCAATCTTCTTTACCAGCTTTTTCTTTAAGTTCTGTACATGCCTTAATCACAGCTTGCATTTCTTGATGACCAAATAAAACAGCTCCTAGCATTAAGTCCTCATTAAGCTCCTTAGCCTCAGACTCAACCATAAGAACAGCTTTTTCAGTTCCAGCGACAACCATATCTAAATATGAATCTTCTAATTCTTCATATGATGGATTTAAAACATAGTTTCCATCAACAAATCCAACTCTTGCCGCTCCCATTGGGCCATCAAATGGCACTCCTGCAACGCATAAGGCAGCTGATGCACCAATCATTGATGCAATATCAGGGTTTTGCTCTTTACCGGATGACATGACAGTACAAAATATTTGTACTTCATTTTTAAATCCTTCTGGGAAGAGAGGTCTAATTGGTCTATCTATTAACCTTGATGTTAAAGTTTCTCTTTCCGTAGGCCTGGCCTCTCTTTTAAAGAACCCTCCAGGTATTGTTCCTGTTGCATAAAATTTTTCTTGATAAAAAACAGCTAGAGGGAAAAAATCCTTCTTTGGATCTGCCTCTTTTCTAGCAACAACTGTTGTTAAAACTACAAGATCTCCTATTGTTACAACAACTGCGGCAGTTGTTTGTCTTGCAACTTTATTTGTTTCTAATTTTACTAATTGATTTCCGTACTGAAATTCTACAGATGTAGATTCTAATTTATTATTTTCCACGATTTTCCTCTTTTATATTTATTATTAACCTCTAAGCTTTAATTCTTTAATCACTTCTGCATAACTTTCTGAATTCTTTCTTTTTAGATATGCTAAAAGTTTTCTTCTTAGATTAACCATCCTTATTAAACCCGTTCTTGAGTGATGGTCTTTTTTGTGTTCTTTAAAATGACTTTGTAGTTTATTGATATTTTCAGTTAATAAAGCTATTTGAACCTCTGGGGATCCAGTGTCGTTATCAGCTCTTTGAAATTTTCCAACAATTTTTTCTTTTTCTTGTGATAGAAGTGCCATATTTATAATCCTCGTTATACATATATTAATTGATGCAAACCTCGTATAACTAAAGTAAGCGTGCGAATCTTATATCTTATTAGTCTTTTAAACAAGTCGTTTAAGCGCTAAGTAGCTATCTGTAATAGAACCTAGACCAAGAAATTTATGACCAGAATCATAAATTCTATAGAAATCATTTTCTTGATTGGCTATCTCAAGCTTACCACCGTTTGAAAATATTTTTGTTTCTTCCTCATTTAATTTAATTTCTTTAAAAAACTTAAATGCACTTTCAATTGAAACCATCTCTTCTAAATTTAGCTCTGTAGGAATTTTTGATTTTTCTACATCAAACTCACCCTGCATAACTCTCTTTAAGGCCGATAGATGACCTTTACTATTGAGATTATCTCCTAAATCTCTTGCTATAGATCTTATGTATGTACCTTTTGAGCAGTGCACTAAAAATCTGCAACTGTTACTTGCGTAACTAAAATTACTTACAGAATAAATATTTATTTTTCTTGGAGGTTTTGAAATGAATTCGCCTTCTCTTGCATATTTATATAAAGGTTTTCCTTTATGCTTTAAGGCAGAAAAAAATGGTGGATTTTGCAGAGATTCACCAAGAAATTTACTTAATTCTTGCTTGATATCAGTTTCTTTTGGAAGATAGCTAGAGCTCTCTATTACCTCGCCCATGGCATCGTCAGTATCAGTCTTAGCTCCAAATGAAACCTCAGCTTCATATTTTTTATCAGATTCTAAAAAAAATGATGAGAATCTTGTCGCTCTATTTACAGCAAGAACCAAGAGCCCTTCTGCCATTGGGTCTAAAGTTCCAAGGTGACCAACTTTCTTTAATGAGAATAGTCTTTTGGTTTGTTGAACAACTTGATTTGAGCTGATGCCTTTTTCTTTAAAGGCTAAAAGAAACCCGTCCATTATTAAAGATTTCTTAATAAATTCTCAATATTGTCTGAGTATTCTACACTTTCATCAAATCTAAATTGTATGACTGGGACTCTTCTTATCTGCATTGTTTTAGATAACTTTGATCGGACCATTCCTGAGAACTTTTTTAGGACTTTGTTATCAATACTGCTTTTTTCTTTTTCTATAGATTCACCGATCATGGTATAAAAAACTGTAGCTATTCCAATATCATCAGAAACCTTTACCGCAGTAATGTTTAATTTTTGAAGGCGAGGATCTTTAGTTTCTTTATTAATTATTAAAGATATCTCTTTTCTGAGGAGGTCTGATATTTTGTCTGATCTAAGTGATGGCATTAATGCTTGCTACATTGACTGTAATTCTTCTTTTCTTTCGTAGACTTCAATTTTATCGCCTGCTTTGATATCTTTGTAGTTTTTAATACCCATTCCACACTCATTTCCATTTTTGACCTCGTTGACGTCTTCTTTGAATCTTCGAAGCGAGTCTAACTCACCCTCAAAAATAACAATCTCATCACGCAAAACTCTTACGGGTCTATTTCTAAGCACAGCGCCTTCAACAACATTACACCCAGCTATCTGACCAAATTTAGGAGAATTAAATACATCAAGAACCTCAGCAGTTCCAAGAATTTCTTCTTTTATTATTGGGTCTAGCAGACCAGTCATTCTTGCTTTAACATCATCAAGTAATTCATAAATGATACTGTGATAACTTAAAGGGATGGACTCATCCTCAATGATTTTCTTGGCAGAGTTATCAGCACGAACATTAAACCCTAGAATAATTGAATCAACCGCAAGTGCTAAATTAGCATCTGATTCTGAAATACCACCCACTCCACTTGATACTATTTTTACTTTTGCAAGATCATTACTTAGATCATGAAGTGATGCTGTGATTGCTTCGCATGTTCCACCAACATCAGTTTTTACAATTACATTTAAAATTTTCTTAGAAGATTCTTGGCCTAGATTTTCAAATAAATCACCAGCACTATCATCTTTTTGTTTTAAAAGTTTTCTTTCTTTTTCTTTATTTGTTCTGTACTCAGCTATCTCTCTTGCCTGTTTTTCATTATCTACAACTTGAAATTGGTCTCCAGCATTAGGGACGTTATTTAAACCAAGTACTTCTATAGCTGCAGATGGCCCAGCTGTTTTGATCTTTGATCCATCACTGTTAATAATGCTCTTTATTTTTCCAATTGCATTTCCAGAAGCTACTAAGTCTCCCACTTTAAGAGTTCCATTTTGTATTAGAAATGTTGCAACTGAACCTCTGAATTTATCTAACTCAGATTCGATAACAACCCCTTGAGCCGGTCCATCATGATGAGCCTTTAATTCAAGTAGTTCTGCTTCCAAGGATACGCTCTCCAAAAGTTGATCAACGCCAGTACCTTTTAAAGCAGATACTGGAACCATTTGGGTAGTTCCGCCCCAGTCTTCTGGTGCAAGGTCTTTTGCTGCAAGGTCACCTTTTACTTTATCAACATCGGCGCCATCAAGATCAATCTTGTTTATCGCAACTACAATGGATACTCCAGCAGCCTTTGCATGGTTAATTGCTTCTTCAGTTTGTGGCTTGATTCCATCATTAGCGGCAACTACAAGAATAACTATATCGGTAGTATTAGCACCCCTTGCTCTCATTGAAGAGAAAGCAGCATGTCCAGGAGTATCTATAAATGTTATCTTTCCTTTAGAAGTTTCAACTTCATACGCACCAATATGCTGAGTAATACCTCCAGCCTCTCCATCAACAACTTTAGTTTTTCTAATAAAATCAAGAAGGGTCGTCTTACCGTGATCAACATGACCCATAACAGTAATAACAGGTGATCTGGATTGAACTTCGTCTGAATAATTAATTAAATTTGCTAAATCTTCTTCGAAATTTTCTTCCTTTAATGCAATACCATTATGTCCAATCTCTTCTACAACCAATATAGCTGTCTCTTGGTCAATAACATCATTTAAAGTGGCCATGACGCCAAGACCCATGAGGTTTTTTACTACAACATTACCTTTGACTGCCATCAGTTTTGCTAATTCACCAACTTGAACGGTGGTTGGAACCTCTATGTCTTTTTTAATAACCTCTGTTGGGGCTTCAAATTTATGCTTTGAGTCTTGAGAAAATGACCCTTCTCTTCTTTTATAAGCATTCACTGCGCTTGAAAGCTGATCTTTTACATTAACTTTAATTGCAGGTTTTACCGTATCTGGTTTCTTAAATTTTTCTCTTTTCTTAATTTCTTCTTGCTTTAGCCTTGCTACTTCTTTTAATTGGTCTTCTCTTTTTCTTTGTTGTTCTTTTAATTGTTCTGATGCAGCCGCTCTTTTTGCTTCTATATTGTCTGAGTAACTCTTTACAGTATCACCTTCTTTTAAAGATTTGCCTTTAGAAGTAACTGTTATGCCCGAACCAGATGTAACAGATTTTGCAGCAGGAGTACCTTTGCCACCTTTAAGAGACCTTAGAAGTGCCTGCTTATCAGATGCTGTTATTTCATCTGAGCTTTTTGAATGCGACAGCCCAGCATTCTTCATTCTTTCAATAAGAGCTGTATCAGATATTTTTAGAGTTTTAGCAAAATCTTTTACGGTAAGAGTCAAAATATAATTCCTTTTTATTTTTTAATTAAACCAATGCTCACGAGCTTTCATAATCATTTTAGATGCATTGTCTGAAGAGATTTCAATAATGTCTTGTAATTCATCTACAGCTAACTCAGCTAAATCATCCTTATTTTTAATTCCTTTATTAGATAACTTTTGAATGTCCTCTTCTTCTAAGTTGAGATCAGTAAGAGATTCAACATTGTCCTCTTCTTCAGTTATAGCTCCCATTGCCTCCATTAAAGCTGCATCTTCTGCAGCACCTTTAACTCTAGCGATTTCACTATCATCTTCAATAAAGGATTTGAACAATGAATCATCTGCATATGCTATGTCATCAAATGAGGATAACCCTAAGGATGCAATTTGTTCAGCTATTTCATCAGAAACTTCCAAGCTGGCTGTAAGTTTCGCTAAAAATTCAGTTTCATCGACTTTAACTTTTGCCTCAGCCTCTTCACTACTAACAATATTAAGCTCCCATCCAACTAGTTTAGATGCCAATCTAATGTTCTGACCTCTTGAACCAATTGCTAAAGCAAGGTTATCTTGATTAACAGCTATATCCATTGATCTTGAGTCCTCATCCATAACAATGGACTCAACCTTAGCTGGTACTAGAGCATTAATAACAAGCTGAGCGGGATTATCATCATAAATAATGATATCTATTCTTTCATTTCCTAATTCAGCAGAGACAGCCTGAACCCTAGAACCCCTCATACCAACACATGCTCCTACTGGATCAATTCTTCCATCATTTGTTTTGACAGCTATTTTAGATCTAGATCCTGCATCTCTCGCAACACCTCTGATTTCAATAATGTCCTCATTTATTTCCGGAACTTCTATGCTAAAAAGTTCTGTGACCATTTCAGGACACGATCTGTTTAGCATTAACTGAGGACCCCTACCTTCAACTTCTTGAATTTGAAGTATGGCTCTTATTCTATCGTTAATTTTATATATCTCACCTGGCATCAACCTATCTCTTGGGAGAATAGCTTCAGCATCATAGGCAATATCAACAATGATATTATCTCTGGTAACTCTTTTTACAGTTCCATTAACAAGTTGATTATTTTGATTTTTGAACTGAGATACAACTTTTTCCCTTTCAGCCTCTCTAACCTTTTGAAGCATAACCTGTCTAGCTGCTTGTGTTTCAATCCTTCCAAAAGGTACATTTTCTTGCTGCTCTGTATGTATATCTCCTAATTGAAGGTTGGATGCTGCCTCTGTTGTGTGGGTCTCTATGTGATATTCTTCATCAGTCTCATCAAAAACTAACCAATTCCTATGTGTAGAATACTCCCCTGTATCTCTATCAATCTTGACAATCAATTCCGCATCTTCATGGAAATGTCTCTGAGAGGCAGAGGCTATTGCCACTTCTATAGCCGAAAAAATTATATTTTTATCTAGTCCCTTTTCAGTAGATACTGAATCAACAACCCCTAATATTTCATTACTTTGCATAACCACTTTCCTTCATCAATTTATCAAAATTTGGATCTAAACGACATATATCTATATCACTAAAATCTAATTTATATTCAAGCTTACCTGACTCTATAAGAAAAAATTCTTCATTACAATCAACAAGCGTTCCGTTAATATTCTTAATACCATCCAAAGGTTCTCTTAATTTAACCTTAAGATCTTCCCCTAAAAAATCTAAAAGCTGGCTCTGTTTAAAAAATCTTCTTTCAATACCAGGAGTAGATACTTCTAATACATAGTCTTCTCCAAGAGAAGAGTCTAAATCTATTTCATAATTAAGATCTCTTGAAACACTCTCACAGTCTTCAATGTTTGCTCCTTCGCCTGAGTCTATATATATTCTTAAAGTAGGTCTTCTCTTACCTCTAAGAATTTCAATACCCCATAGGAAACAATTATGTCTTTTTATGACAGGCTCAACAATTATCTCTATTTCATCTTTAACCATTTTTTTACACAAAAAAGGGGCATATGCCCCACAAAAAAAATATATTACGTGGTAGCGGGGGCTGGATTTGAACCAACGACCTTCGGGTTATGAGCCCGACGAGCTACCAGACTGCTCCACCCCGCAACGCAGCGAGTGTGAAGTGTAATGAAATTAGGTGTGTTTGGTCAAGTGTAATATTTTTTTAATATTTAAAAAATATCTTGTTATAATCTTGAAAAAATATTAGCCGAAGTGGTGGAATTGGTAGACACGCTAGCTTGAGGGGTTAGTGAGCGAAAGCTCGTGCGGGTTCAAGTCCCGCTTTCGGCACCAATATTTATTATTTATTCGACAGGAACTTCGTCTGTTGGAACCTCAAGAACAGAAGCTTCTTGATCAGAAATATCAAATATTTCTGTTGAATTCTGATTTTTATAGATATAAGCCAAGGCCATAGTTAATACCAACCAGACAGCCACCAATCCATATGTAAGTTTACCTAAGAAATCTGATGGGCCTAGCGCTCCAAACATAGAGTTAGATGACCCGCCACCAAAAGCAGATCCCAAATCAGAACCCTTGCCTTGCTGTAATAAAACTAGAGCAATTATTGCTATTGCTAAGACTATACATACCACTTTAATTAGAACTATCATTTTCTTTTTACCTTTCTATAAATTTTTACTATATCTGCAAAGGAGTTAGCTTTTAAAGATGCTCCACCAATCAAAGCACCATCAATATTTATTTCACCAAAAAAACCTTCTGCATTTTCATGAGTAACACTACCACCATATATAACTTTTGGTTCTATATTATGTGCAGATGAGGATTGTACAACATCTTTAATGAATTCGTGAATGGAGTTTATATCTTTTGGAGTTGGGGTGTTACCTGTACCTATCGCCCATATTGGTTCATAAGCTATAACCACCTTATCAATAAGCTCAATGCCAGATAATGCACTTATGAGCTGATTTTTTAAAAAATCTCTTGTTTTTCTGCCTTTTAGGCATTCCTCAGACTCGCCGATACATAGTATCGGTTTAATTCCATTGCTAAGAGCAGCCTTAATCTTAGTTTTAATAAGNGCATCATCCTCATTGAATAGATGTCTTCTTTCTGAATGGCCTAANAAAGAAAAGGTGCACCCAGCATCTGAGGCCATAGATGCAGAAATTGAGCCAGTTCGCGCTCCACCACTAAAATCAATATCTTGAAGACCAACTTCTAAATTTGAATCTTCAAATATTTTTTGAATTTGAGTAAAGTGTATGTGAGATGGAGCTATGCCGATGTCTAAAAACTCATCATTTGAAAAAATTTGAGTTAATTCTTTATGCCAAGCTATGTTTGAGGTAAAACCCCCATTAGCTTTCCAGTTAGCAATAATCATAAATTAAAGTTTAGATTCTATTAAAGATATGATGTCTTTTGCATACTTACTAGCAACTTTTTCTTCTGGAGCCTCGACCATTACTCTGATCTTATTTTCGGTACCTGATGGTCGTACAAGCACTCTTCCAACAGTAATATCAGATTCAACAGTCTTAATAAAATCTATTATGTCTTTATCGTTAATTACATCTTTATTGATTACTTTTACTGCATGATTAATTTGTGGCATCTTTGTGAAATTTGCTAAAACCTCTGAGGGGTCTTTTTCAAGAATTAATAATGATGATATAACTTTTAAAGCCGCAATAGTTCCATCACCGGTACTTATTAGATCTTTGCATATGATATGACCAGAGGTTTCTCCACCAAGAAGCCAACCATTTTTAGCCAATAACTTGCTAACATATTTATCACCAACATCAGCTCTTTTAAAATCATAACCAAGCTTTTTAATTCCATCTTCAAGGCCTAGGTTACTCATCAAAGTTCCAACAACTCCAGACCAGGCTCCTACTCTATTTGGGTTTGAAAAAGCTAATATATATAAAAGATCGTCACCATCAAGAATGTTGCCTTCTTTGTCGATTAAGATAACCCTGTCGCCATCTCCATCTAAAGATATCCCAAAATCAGCTCTTTGCTTAATGACTTCTTTTTGGACTAATTCAGGGTGAGTAGAGCCACACCCGTCATTAATATTATATCCATCGGGGTTTACACCAATAGATATAACTTCAGCTCAAGCTCTTCGAATACACTTGGGCTTACTTTATAACAGGCTCCATTTGCACAATCTAAAACAACTCTAAGAGATGAAAACGAAATATTTGAAGGTACTGTAGACTTGCAAAATTCAATATATCTTGCTCCAGCTTCATCAAATCTTGAAGCCTTACCAAGATCTTCTGTCTTTACAGGTTTTAAATCACCATTAAGAATTTTTTCAATTTTAAGCTCTAACTCTCTCGATAATTTTTCACCATCTGAATTAAATATTTTAATTCCATTATCCAAAAAATCATTATGGGAAGCGCTTATAACAACGCCAAACTTTTGCCTAAGGGACCGTGTTAAATATGCAACACCTGGGGTTGGTAATGGGCCACACAAACTAACATTTACTCCGGCAGCTATAAAGCCAGCCTGAAGTGCTGATTCAAGCATGTATCCTGAAACTCGGGTGTCTTTACCAATCATGACAGTATTCCATCCCTGCTCTTTCATGACTATGCCAGTAGCATGACCAATCCGGAGACATGCCTCGGGAGTTATATGAGTCTCTACAGGACCCCTAATNCCATCTGTACCAAATTTTAAATTCATAAGANAAAGATTATAACTCTTCTGCAGTTCCTTTTATTGAAGTTTTTTTCTTAGTATTTGATTTAGGTTCATCGTCTGACCAGCCTTTAGGCTCTCTTGGTTGAGCGCCAGCCATAATGTCATCTATCTGAGGAGCATCTATAGTTTCATACTTTAATAGAGCATCTGCCATAACATTTAGCTTATCAAGATTTTCTTTTAAAAGGTTTTCCGCTCTTTCATAACATGAATCTATTATTAATCTAATTTCAGAGTCTATTAATTTAGAAGTTTCTTCGCTTCTTGTTTGAGAAGGGGAAGCTGCCGATCTCCCTAAGAATGGACTGCCTTCATCTTCACCATACTTAATAGTACCTAGAGCTTCTGATAAACCCCATTTAGTGACCATGTTGGTAGCAATTCCAGTAGCAACTTCAATATCATTCGAAGCGCCTGTGGTTATTCCTTGCGACCCATTAATAATACTTTCAGCTATCCTTCCGCCAAATAAAGTTGCTATCCTGCCAAGCAAATATTCTTTGCTTTGCATATAAGTATCTTCTTCAGGTAAAAACATTGTTACTCCTAAAGCTCTACCTCTTGGTATAATAGTTACTTTGTAAACTGGATCATGCGTAGGACAAAGTCTACCAACAATTGCATGACCAGCCTCATGATAGGCAGTAATTCTTTTTTGTTCTTCACTCAAAATCATTGATTTTCTTTCTGCACCCATCATTATCTTGTCTTTGGCTAGATCTAAATGAGATTGATCAATTTTTTTATCAGAATATCTTGCAGCAAATAGAGCAGCTTCATTAATAAGATTAGCTAAATCTGCACCAGAAAAACCTGGAGTCCCTCTAGCAATCACAAGAGGGTCAACACCTGAATCTAAAGGCACTTTTCTCATATGGACTTTTAAAATTGCTTCCCTTCCTCTTATATCTGGAAGGTCTACAACAACCTGTCTATCAAATCTACCAGGCCTTAGCAAGGCTGGATCTAGAACATCTGGTCTGTTTGTAGCGGCAATAACAATAACTCCATCATTACCCTCAAAGCCATCCATTTCTACAAGTAATTGATTTAATGTTTGCTCTCTCTCATCATGACCTCCACCCATTCCTGTTCCTCTATGCCTTCCAACGGCATCAATTTCATCAATAAAAACAATACAAGGTGCTTGTTTTTTAGCTTGTTCAAACATGTCTCTTACTCTTGAGGCTCCAACACCAACAAACATTTCAACAAAATCAGACCCCGATATTGTAAAAAATGGAACCTTNGCTTCACCTGCAACCGCTCTGGCTAAAAGTGTTTTACCGGTTCCTGGAGGNCCAACCATCAATACNCCTCTTGGAATTTTGCCACCAAGTTTTTGGAATTTTGTAGGGTCTCTTAAAAAATCAACCAATTCTTGAACATCTTGTTTTGCTTCCTCGCAACCCGCAACATCTCCAAAGTTTGTTTTAACTTTTCCACCTTCCATAAGTTTAGCTTTGCTCTTTCCAAAAGACATAGGACCGCCCTTACCAGACATCCCACCTTGCATTTGTCTCATGAAAAAGAAAAATATTCCTAATAATAAAATAATTGGAAATGCCCCAACTAACAGTTGCGACCATATGGATGGTTGTTCGATTTTTTCATAAACTGCAATAATTCCATTTTCTTCAATTGCTCTATCTACAGCATCATCTTTTTTAAAAATTGGATGAACTGTTTCGAATTTAGAGCCATCAAGCCTATCTCCAGTAATGGTCATTTGATCACCTTGAAATATAACTTTTGCAATCCTATCTGATAGGATTTCTTCTTTAAATTGACTATAACTAATTTGCTCACGCGCAGTTGAGTTTTCAATATTATCGAAAACATAAATTAACAAAGATCCAAGAACTANCCATACCAATATATTTCTAAAAATACTATTCATTATCTATTTGCTCCATAGAGAAAAATTTCACCCGATTGCTTCTTTGAAGCAGCCGGTTTAAAAGTTTGAACTATCTTAAAAGAAAGTTCCATTTTTTTTCGAAGACCTTTTAATTTATTGTTTTGAAAAGTCTTCATAATCATTGATCCACTTTTTTGATTTAAGTATCTGCTAGCAGTACTTATGGTTAGATCATTTAGTTCGTATATATTTTCTGTGTCTACTGCACTTATACCTGTTAAGTTTGGGGCTATATCTGAAATTACAAGGTCAAACTTGCCCATAAGAGACTTGATTAATTCTATATCATCTATCTCCTCAATACTCCGCTTAAAAAAGTGTACCCCTTCTACAGGCTCCATATCAAGAATGTCTATAGCATAGACATCAGATACTTTAGATTTTTGTTTAATATAATGAGCCCACCCCCCAGGAGCAGAACCAAGATCAAGTATATGTTTTGCTTTTTTTAGTACTTTGGTCTTTTGAACAATTTCATCTAATTTATAAACTGCTCTAGTTCTGTAACCATCTTGCTTTGCTTTGATTGCCCAATTATCTGCATGCATTATTATAGATGCTTCACTTCCAAAATTTCATAGTTAAGCTGCCCAGATGGAGTCTGAACTGAAACTTCATCATCAACAAACTTACCAACAAGCCCCCGAGCAATCGGAGTGTCAATTGATATCATGCCCTTGTTTGGATCTGATTCTAAATTACCAACTATTTTATATACAATTTCTTTGTCATTATCTGAATCATAGAGAGTTATTGTAGATCCAAAAATAACTCTTCCAGTTTCAGGAATTTCCTTTACATCAATCACTTGAGCATTCGCAATTGCATTTTCCATTTCATTTATTTTTGCTTCCATCAAGCCCTGAAGTTCTTTTGCTGCATGATATTCAGCATTCTCTTTTAAGTCACCGTGAGCTCTTGCTTCTGCAATAGCTTCAGATATCTTTGGTCTTTCTACAAACTTAAGATTTGATAATGTTTCTTTAATGGCTATTTCACCATTTTTAGTCATTGGTACTCTACTCATCAAATTATTATAGCAACTAAAAAAATTATTTATTAATTTCTTGAAGAGTAGAATATGTCCAATCAGATTCTTGGCTTTTTAGAGCTTCCATCACAGCCAAAGCACCGAACATGGTAGTGGTACAAAATATTTTATTGCGTAATGCTGTCTGTCTTATTGCTGCTGAGTCTTCTATAGATTGAGCTCCCTCTGTAGTATTGATTACTATATCTATTTCATTATTCAATAAGCTATCAACAGTATGAGGACGACCTTCCATAACCTTATTTATTCTTTTTACAGGATAGTTTAATTTTTGAATATATTCTGCAGTTCCGCCAGTTGCAATCATGCTAAACCCGTTGCTAACAATTAATGGGACTAACTGATCAAGATATTTTTTATCTGAATCTTTAACACTCACAAATATAGAACCTGATCTAGGAAGTACTTTATTTGCTCCTTTTTGAGCTTTTGCATATGCCTCACCAAAAGTTGCTCCAATACCCATTACTTCGCCTGTTGACTTCATTTCAGGCCCTAGAATTGGGTCAACTAATGGAAATTTATCAAAAGGCATTACCGCCTCTTTTACAAAGAAAAGATCATCAGGAAGCTTACTGTTAAACCTTTGGTCAATTAGTGACTTTCCAATCATAGCTTTTGAGGCAATCTTTACTAATGATCTTCCGATCGCTTTAGAGATAAAAGGCACAGTCCTCGAAGCTCTCGGGTTTACTTCAATAATATAAATTTCATTATCTTTTACTGCAAACTGAACATTCATTAATCCAATAATATTTAACTCTTTAGCTATCAGTATTGATTGAGTAGATAATTCATCTTGTATTTCTTTAGATAAACTATATGGGGGCAATGAGCATGCAGAATCTCCAGAATGAATTCCAGCCTGTTCTATATGCTGAAGAATTCCACCAATTTCAATATTAGTGCCATCTGATACAACATCGACGTCAATTTCAATTGCATCGGTAAGATAACTATCTAAAAGAATTGGTTTGCTATTTGATACTTCAACTGCTTCGGTGAGATACTTTTTTAGCTCTTTGGTATTATGAACAAGTTGCATTGCTCTTCCACCAAGAACGTATGATGGTCTTACTACGATTGGAAAACCAATTTCATCTGCTTTATGTAACGCTTCTTCTATATTTTTTACAGTAGCATTTGAAGGTTGAGTTAACCCTAATTTAATAATTAATTCTTGGAAACGTTCCCTGTCCTCAGATTTATCAATAGCATCAACATCTGTACCAAAAATCTTAATGCCCTTTTCAGATAAGATATCTGCAAGTTTAAGAGGGGTTTGACCTCCAAACTGGATTATTACTCCCTCTGGAGATTCATTATCAATAATATCTAGTATTTTTTCAGAAGTAATTGGTTCGAAATACAACCTATTTGAAACATCATAATCTGTTGATACTGTCTCAGGGTTGCAATTAACCATTATAGATTCGAACCCCTCTTCTTGCATTGCTAATGATGCATGAACACAGCAGTAATCGAACTCTATTCCCTGACCTATTCTATTTGGACCACTTCCTAAAACAATAATCTTTTTATTTGATGATGGTTTGCTTTCACAAATATCTCCATAAGTTGAGTACATATAACATGTCGTGGTTGCAAACTCTGCAGCGCAGGTATCAACTCTCCTGAACACTGGAATAACTCCTAAATCTTTTCTTACTTGTCTAAATTCATTTTCAGTTGAACCAATCATTTCAGCAATTCTTGAATCAGAAAACCCTTTTTCTTTTAGATGTATTAATTCATTTTTATTTAGCTGATTTAGTGAAGTATTTTGTAAGTTTTTTTCAATACTTATAATTTCGTATATTTGATCTAAAAACCAGTAATCAATTTTAGTGAGGTTATAAATTTTTTCTAGGCTCCATCCAGACCTTATAGCATCTGCAACNTAAAATAATCTTTGNGGTCCGGGGAAAGTTAACTCATATTGAATTTTATCTAAGCTCTCTGGCAAGTTTTCTACAACTGGATTTAGCCCATTNAGATCTTCTTCCATACTGCATAACGCTTTTTGGAGTGACTCTTGNAAATTTGAGCCAATTGCCATNACCTCTCCAACTGATTTCATTTGAGTTGTTAATCTAGTNTTTGCTTGAGGGAACTTTTCAAATGCAAATTTTGGTATTTTTGTAACTATGTAATCAATACTTGGTTCGAACGATGCCGGGGTCAGCCCTCCAGTTATATCATTCTTTAGCTCATCAAGAGTGAAACCAACAGATAATAATGCTGCAACTTTTGCAATTGGAAAACCTGTAGCCTTTGACGCAAGCGCAGAAGATCTGCTGACCCTTGGGTTCATTTCAATCACAACCATTTTTCCATTTACAGGGTTAATAGCAAATTGAACATTGGATCCACCGGTATCAACACCAATCTCTCTTAAAATTTTAAAGGAAGCATTTCTCATTACCTGATATTCCTTATCAGTTAATGTTTGAGCTGGAGCTATAGTTATAGAATCTCCAGTATGAACGCCCATTGGATCAAGATTTTCAATTGAGCAAACTATAATGCAATTGTCCTCGCAATCTCGAACAACTTCCATTTCAAACTCTTTCCAACCTATAAGAGATTCGTCGATAAGCAATTCACTAGTTGGAGATAATTCCAATCCTTTTTCACAAATTCCTTTAAATTCATCTATGTTGTAAGCTATTCCGCCACCTGTTCCCCCCATAGTAAAAGATGGCCTAATAATACATGGGAACCCTATGCGCTCTTGAACCTCCAGTGCATCTTCCATTGAATGAGCTATTCCAGAGTTTGGAGTTTCAATTCCAATACCATTCATGGTCTCGTCAAAAAGCTGCCTATCTTCAGCCTTATCAATAGCTTCTCTATTTGCACCAATTAAAATAACTCCATGTTTTTCCAATACTCCCTCTTTATCCAGGCTTAGAGCAGTGTTTAATGCTGTTTGGCCTCCCATTGTAGGAAGAATTGCATCAGGTTTTTCTTTTTCTATTATCTTTTCTACGGACTGCCAATGAATTGGCTCTATGTATGTAGCATCTGCCAATAGAGGATCGGTCATGATTGTTGCTGGATTTGAGTTCACCAATATAACTCTGTAGCCCTCTTCCTTAAGAGCCTTGCAAGCCTGAGCTCCTGAATAATCAAACTCACATGCTTGGCCAATAATTATTGGGCCAGCTCCAATAATCAAAATAGACTTTATATCCTTACGTTTTGACATATGCATCTACCATAGACTTAAACTTACTAAATAAAATTTGAATTTCCTGAGGTCCTGGGCTTGCTTCAGGGTGACCCTGGAAGCTAAATGCTGGAGTATCTCGGAACTCTATGCCCTGAAGAGATTGATCAAAAAGAGATATATGAGACACACGAATATTATCTGGTAAAGACTCAACATCTACAGCAAACCCATGGTTTTGACTGGTGATCATAACCTCTTTAGTTTTAATATCCTGCACTGGATGATTTGCACCATGATGGCCAAATTTCATTTTGTGAGTTTTAGCGCCTCCAGCTAAGGCTAACAATTGATGGCCAAGGCAAATTCCAAAAATAGGTATCTTTATATCTAAGAATTTTTTTATATTTTCAATTGCGTAAGTGCATGGCTCTGGATCGCCAGGCCCATTTGAGAGGAATATACCTCTTGGAGATAATTCCATAACTTCATCAAATGAGGTTTTAGCATTAACAACATGAACTTCTCCAGCATAATCAGATAACAGCCTTAATATATTAGTTTTAATTCCGAAATCATATGCAACTATTGGTCCATTTTTATTTGAAGACTCTTTATATTCTGGCCAAACACCCTGATTCCATTTATAACTTTCAGCAGATGAAACCTCTTTAGCCAAATCAAGACCTTCAAGCCCAGAGAAAGACTTAGCTTCTTGAAGAGCTTCAGCTTCTGATATCAATCTTGATGATCCTATGCAGCAGGCCATGGACCCTTTTTCTCTAATTATTTGAGTGAGCTGTCTAGTATTTATTCCAGATATAGCCATAACATTCTGCTCAATTAGAAACTCTTCGAGTGTCTTTTGAGATCTCCAATTGCTTGGCTTAGTGCAAAATTCTTTCACAACCAACCCAGAAGCATGAATTTCATTAGATTCATGATCTTCTGCATTAATTCCAGTATTCCCTATATGGGGATGAGTAAAAGTAATAATTTGTTTTTTATATGAAGGATCCGTGATAATTTCTTGGTATCCAGTCATGGAAGTATTAAATACTATCTCACCAACATCAACTTTTTCTTCACCAAAGCCCTCTCCATGGAATATACTGCCATCTTCTAAAACTAAAATAGAATGAAAAGGCATTATATACTTGCCTCATAGAGGTAAAATAGAGAAGAATAATCAGAATATCTTGAATAAGAAATTTTGGATTTTAATGAGCTAAAATATCGTGCCGGCATTAAAATTGTACTTTATAGACTTAGGAGCCAACTGTCTATATAAATTTAAAAAAATATGAAAATTTCAATCAAAAATAATACTCAAATCCAAAAAATGCGAATAGCAGGGAAGCTTGCTTCTGAAGTGCTCGAAATGATTGAACCTTTCGTTGTTCCAGGAGCCTCAACTGGAGAGCTTGATAAAAGATGTTTTGATTATATTACTGACGTGCAAAAGGCAATTCCTGCAAATGTTGGCTATAGAGGGTTTGAAAAAACAATATGCTCAAGCATTAATCAAGTTATATGTCATGGCATCCCAGATAATAATAGAATCTTAAAAGATGGTGATATTCTTAATATTGATGTAACTGTNATAAAAGATGGCTGGCATGGAGATACATCAAAAATGTACCTTGTTGGAAAGTGTAAGCCTCATAATGAGAGGCTTGTTAAGGTCACTCAAGAGTGTCTATATAAAGCTATTGAAGTTGTGAAGCCTGGTGCCTATCTTGGTGACATTGGCCATGCTATACAACAACATGCAGAATCTAATTATTACAGCGTAGTTGAAGACTATTGCGGACATGGTATTGGTGATATTTATCATGAGGATCCTCAGATTCTTCATTATGGTAAACCTGGGAGGGGGAATTGAAATTAAAGAAGGNATGTGTTTCACCATTGAGCCAATGATTAATCAGGGATCAAAATACTGTAAAACACTCAGAGACGGCTGGACTGTTGAAACCAAGGATGGAAGAAATTCAGCACAGTGGGAGCATACGNTAGCTGTAACAAGTAATGGTGTTGAAGTTCTAACTAAAAGACTTGAAGAATCTCTATGACAGAAAAAGAATCAACCATAAACAAGTATTTTTGGTCTGATTTTTCTAAGATATATAAAAAACCTTCGCTTATAGATGACCATCTAATAAAAAACTCAAATCTCATCGAAGCAACTCTTATCAAAAACTTTACAGAGCTTGGCTTGAATCAAAATTATTCAATTTACGCGAATGGTGGTTTTGGAAGGAAAGAAATGTTTCCATCATCTGATATCGATATTTCAATAATTGAGAATAAAAATTCTACAGAAGACAAAATAAATTTAGAAATTTTTATAACCAAATTGTGGGATTTAGGATTCCAAGTAGGTCATTCGGTTAGATCAATTGCAGATATAAAAAAAATATCAAAAAATGATTTAAAAGAATTTACATCATATCTTACAAGAAGAGCATTAATCTCTACCCCAGAAATTGATATTAAAATTTCAAAAACACT
>JGI26249J51723_1000169_pt1 | contig 23659 bp, 20 predicted proteins | sample SaaInlV_135m_DNA_FD_51723 | JGI IMG/M metagenome (IMG submission 51723) | reverse complement strand
ATGCTCGTCATGTTCATCATGCTCGTCATGTTCATCATGCTCGTCATGTTCATCATGNTCATCAAATAATTGNACTATTGGCATTTCATAGGTAATAGCAACTTGGTTTTGACTGATAACCATTGATAAGTTGTTTAGTCCGTGGACATGCGCGTTAGCACGTCTTGCCTCTTCAGCACTTGCGAAGGAAGAAACTAACAGTAAAGATAGAAAGCTAAGTTTAAACATATGAGTCCCTGCTTGATTAAAACAGAATAATATAACGTAAACGCAATAGTATTGCAACAACTTTGTTGTTAATAATTACTCGGCGCTCGCGGATATCGTTGTAAAGCTCGAGAGATATCGAGGCAAGATAAAGTCAATAAAATGCTTTACAGTGTCAGCCTTCTCTTTTAAAAACTCAGCTGAAGATTTATGATTATTCACGGCATTTGATGCTCTATCAAGACTTAATAGCATCTGCCAAGACGCTGTAATTGTGCCAGCCATCATGAGCGTATCAAAGGCAATTTTTCCAACTAGCTCTTTATTGTCTGAGTGATTTAGAATAATTGTAATAGTGCTGTCTAGGTCATCAATAGATTTTGAAAAGCGTTTTAACTGAGAGACAGAAACTAACTCCGCAATTGCTGGATTTTTAGTACATTCTTTCATCTCTGAAATTAGCTCTCGGGCGCCCAATCCACCATCACTAATAATCTTTCTGCCCACAAGATCCATCGCTTGAATGCCATTTGTCCCCTCATAAATTGGCAAAATTCGCGCATCTCTTAGGATTTGAGCAATACCCGTTTCCTCAACATAGCCCATTCCTCCATGGCACTGGAGACTTAAAGAGGCAACCTCCTGAGCAGTCTCTGTGCACCAGCCCTTAACTATTGGGGTCAACAGTCCAAGCCTCCTTTCGTGTTTTTCTAGGTTCTCGAGTGGAAGCTTGCTTAAAGAGTAGTCTACCTCGGCACAAGCTGCATATGTTAATACACGAGAGCCCTGTGTGATTGACTTCATATTAGCTAACATTCTTTGAACATCTGGATGCCTAATAATAGGGCCAATATCTTTGAAGCCAGGGGCAACGCCTTGAACACGCTCATTGCAAAAACTAAGTGCTTGCTGGTATGCGCGTTCTGAAATTGAAACTCCTTGAAGGCCTACAGTAAGTCTTGCGTTGTTCATCATTGTGAACATGCACTGTATTCCTTTATTCTCTTCACCCACCAGGTAGCCAACTGCCCCATCTATTTCGCCATAGCTCATGACACATGTAGGGCATGCATGAATGCCAATTTTATGTTCAATTGACAATGCCTTTAAGTCGTTTGGCTTTCCAAGAGTGCCATCATCATTAACCAATATTTTTGGCACTAAAAATAGTGAAATGCCTTTAATTCCATCGGGAGCATTTGGTAGTCGGGCTAAGACCAAATGAATGATATTTTCAGACATATCATGCTCACCCCAGGTGATATAAATTTTTTGACCACGGATTAAATAGTGCTCTCCATTCTGAGTTGCACGCGTTTTAAGTGAGCCAACATCAGTTCCAGCATCACCCTCCGTAAGGTTCATTGTGCCGCTCCATTCTCCAGAGATTAGTTTTGGAAGGTAGCGTTGTTTGAGATCTTCAGTCGCATTGAGTGTGATAGCCTCAACTGCTCCTTGTGTAAGAAGAGGGCATAGGCCCCATGACATATTAGCAGAATGCCACATTTCTTGAACACTTGCAGCAACAACAAACGGGACGCCTTGGCCCCCATATTCAGGGGAGAATTGCAGNGATCCCCAGCCTCCTTCAACAAAGTGTCGGTAGGCCTCCTTAAAGCCCGCTGCAGTTGTGACTTTTCCTGAGTCATCTATCTTTAGGCCTTCTGAGTCACCAGACTTATTGATGGGCTCTATTTCTTCTTTGGCAAGCTTACCAGCAGCATCTAAAACAGTATCAATTATTTCAGCTGTTGAGCTATCAAGCCCAGTTTCATTACAAAGCTTTTCAATCTCAACAACCTCTTTTAAAACAAAGCCCATATCTTCAACGGGAGCAGTATAGTTTGACATCACTCTTCTCCTAGTTTTTTAATAGCCGCCCTTAATTCGTGCTTCTGAATTTTGCCTGTTGCAGTTTTTGGAAGCGAGCCAAAAACAACTTTTTTTGGCCTTTTAAATTTAGCCATGTTATCTTTGCAAAAAGCAATTAACTCGTCTTCAGATGCCTCTTCATTGGGCTTAAGCTCGACAAAAGCACAGGGCACTTCTCCCCATTTTTCATCTGACATTGCAACAACTGCAGCCTCTCCAACTGAGGGGTGCTGGTAAAGAACATTTTCGACCTCTACTGAGGAAATATTTTCGCCACCCGAAATGATAATATCTTTTGACCTATCCTTGATTTGGATATAGCCATCATTATGAATTACTGCCAAGTCACCACTATGAAACCAGCCGTTAGCAAACGCCTCCTCTGTGGCTTTAAGATTATTCCAGTAGCCCATCATGCAAGTATTGCAGCGAATCACAATTTCACCAATAGCTTCACCGTTGTGAGGAACGCGCTCACCAGTCTCTTGATCGATTACACTAACATCTTCAGTCATCGGAAACCTAACACCCTGCCTGGAGCTTAGTTTGGCAAGCTCTGCTGGACTTTCATTGAGCCATGATGCCTGAGGAGCTGCTTGAAGAATATGTCCATATGTTTCTGTCAGCCCATAGACATGCATAACGTTAAATCCTAACGACATCATGCTTTCTAAAACTTTCGCGGGAGGCGGGGCGCCAGCAGTCATTACCTTGATTTCTCTTTTAAATGATTTTTTTATCTCTTTAGGGGCGTTGGCAAGCATATTAAGCATTATTGGAGCCCCGCCAAAATGAGTGACTCGGTGCTCATCAAGCAAACTAAATACTTTTTCAGGATCAAAAGACCTGAGGCAAACTATGGTCCCAGCAAGAGCGGCCATTGTCCAGGCATGTCCCCAACCATTGCAATGAAATAATGGAACAGAATATAAGTAAACAGGATGGTTAGGAAGGTTCCAGCCAACAACAGTGCCCATGCTCATTAAATACGAACCACGGTGATGATAAACCACGCCCTTGGGCTTGCCTGTTGTTCCAGAGGTGTAGCTAAGTGAGAGCGGGCTCCACTCATCGCTGGGCATTGTCCAGCTATAAAGAGGGTCTCCATTTTTAACAAGAGATTCATAGTCTATTGCTTCACTGGAGACGTCCGGCTGTGAGCTGGCAAAAGAATCATTTATTACAACTATCTTTGGACTAACTGAGGCTATAGCTAGTGCCTCTGAGGCAACACTATAAAGCTCTCTATCAACAAAGAGCATTTTTGCATTGCTATCATCAAAAATATAAGCGATAGTTGGAGCGTCAAGCCTGATATTTATCGTGTTTAGAATTGCGCCCGCCATAGGAATTGAAAAATGTGACTCAAACATTTCTGGTGTATTGAATGCGAGCACTGAAACGGTGTCTCCTGGCATGACACCATGACCATTTAGACTGGAGGCAATTCGAACACACCTCTCTCTAGATTCTCTCCAGGTATAAGACCTATTTTCATAGAGAACAGACTGATGCTCTCCGTAGATATCTGCAGTTCTATGTAAAAAAGAGATAGGAGTAAGGGGTACAAAATTAGCAGGATTTTTATTCATAGTCTTAACTGTTAATTTCTTAGAGTAACGCCATTATCTAGCATGGACACAATTCTTGCTTGAGTTTCTTGAGTTTGCGCAAGAGTGATAAAAGAAGAGCGCTCAGCATCTAAAATTTCCTGTTCAGAAAAAACAGTGCCTGCTGGGCAGTCACCTCCAGACATTATTCGGCCAATCTCGGTTCCAACAGTGACATCATGCGGTGTAAGCATTCCTTTTTTGTTGTTAACCTCAAGCCATTCTAGCATTTCTTTGAAGTGCTCAGCGCCTGATAAGGCAAGTGGGCTCCTTTGGCTAGCTTTTTTTGTGTCGCCAAGTTTTGAAAGGGCAATATTTAAAATTCGATCACGATTCATCTGAAATACATCGTCAGCCCTTCGCATAGCTAATGCATCAGCCTCTTGAGGCGAGTTAGCTTTTCTACCCAGGCCTATATTCATAAATGATTTCCAAGCCCCTTTTTGCGTATCGTTTAATTTTTCAGTCCATCGATAAAGCATTTCTTTACACCCACCTCCTGCTGGCACAACTCCAACAAAAGACTCAACTAGGCCCATCACAGAGTTGGCGTGGCTTACTACATGGTCAGCATGCAACACAACTTCAAATCCACCTCCGATAGACATACCTACTGGCGCGGCAATAACAGGAAGTTTCGAGTCTCTCATTTGAAGCATTGTATTTTGAAAATAGGTAAGAAAGTCGTCAAGCCCATCGAAATCATTTTTTTCAAAGCATTCTCTAACACTCCAAAGGCTAACACCACAAGAAAAATGCTGAAAGTCATTGTGTACTATTACACCTCTAAGTCCTTTTTTCTCTGAGTAAGTAACTGCTTCAGAAATCATATCTAAGCTTTGACTGTCAAGTGCATTTGCTTTTGAATGAAACTCGACTATGGCCGCACCCTCATATTCAAACCAACTAGCAGACTCATTAACATTGATGGGCACTAGTGTTTGTCTTGCTTCAGAGAACCTAAGAACACCTTTTGGCCTAACAATTGGGCTAAGCTTTCCAGATGGAGATAGAACACTTAAGACTGAATTGGTAGTATTATAAAACTTATTGTTTAAGCTACTTAAAAGGAAGTCAGGTACATCTTTGCCGCTTTTTTTAAGCCTGTTGACCAAGTAATCGATACCTATCTCATCAATAAGTTCAAATGGCCCTTTAACCCAGTTATAGCCAAGCTTCATAGCATCATCAATTTGGGCAAGATCTTCAGTAACTTCTGGCACTAATGAGGCTGCATAGCATAAAGTCTCAGAGAGAACCTCCCAAATGAAGAGGCCGTATTTACTTTCATCGCTGATAATTGCAGTTACACCAACTTTTTCCGCCTTTTCCAACAAAGGTGTTTTCAGTCTCTCATGATCAACATAGTCTCCACNTAAAAAGTCGATAACCTTTTTTTCATCTCCAGCCTGCTTATAAAAACCCTGTTCATTTTTNTTCCCAGTTTGGCCATTAGCAATCATGTTAGAGACGAACTCTATTGGCGATGCGTATTTATGAAAAGCATCGTTTTCGGGCAAGATATTTTCCAGGCTTTTTGCAACATCAGCCATAAGGTCGATGCCAATCAAGTCATAAAGTCCAAATACTCCAGTTTTGGGTAAACCAAGGGGCCTTCCAAAAAAAGCATCCGCTTCTATTGGGGAGAGATTATATTTAAATGCCTTATGAAGGGCGCACTGAATTGCAAAAACACCAACTCGATTTGCAAGAAAGCCAGGCGTATCGAGACAAGGGACAACCCCCTTTCCAAGCATCGTTTCACAAAATACATCAAGTGTGTCCATAACGTCTTGTCTAGTTTGCTCACCTCGAACTAGNTCTAGAAGTCTCATGAAGCGAACTGGATTAAAAAAATGAGTAATTGCAAAACGCTCACAAAAGCTTTTTGGCATGCCTTCAGTCAGAAGACTAATCGGAATAGTAGAGGTATTAGAAGTAATTATGGTAGAGTCTTTACAGCTTTCATTAAGCTGCCGGTAGAGCGCTTGTTTTATATCAAGCCTTTCTACAACAGCTTCAGCAATCCAGTCACAATTTTTGAGTTCATCAAAATGATCTCTGGTGTTTCCAAGATTAATAAGCTGTTCGGCCTCTTTGCTCATAATCCCTGGCATATCTGGGTCTTTGAGTCTTTGAAGGCCTCTCTCCGCTAAGCTGTTAACATTATCGCTATCAGAAGGAAGATCAAGAAGCCACACTTCTATGCCAGCGTTTGCTACTTGGCCAGCAATACCAGCCCCCATTGTTCCGGCGCCAATGACGCCAACTTTTTTAATTTTATTCATGAGCTTGTTTTTAAAATGAATGTTTTAATAGCATCTAAAGTACTCTTTGGCGACTCTATAGGGAGCATATGTCCAGCACCAGAAATGGTTGTTGTCTTTGCACCCAGCAGCTCTGCTAACTCTAGTCCAAATTTGTAAGGAGTATTTTTATCTTCAGTTGCCAGAATTACATTTGAGGGCACTTGAATTGCTTTTGCACAGTTAGCTCCATTTTTGTAGTTATTGCAAGCCAAGAGGTCTTCAGCTAATGGATTCTTTGACATGATTTGTCGTCCAATACCTATCGGCTGCATTCCAGGAATGGCACTACTGCCTGAATGAGATAGAGATCCAAAGCCCCATTTCAAAAGCATCTCAGCAGCTTCTTCCGTATTTTTTTTGGCAGTTTCGACTAGAGACTCATTAACAGGAATTGCAGAGGCGCTAGCAACTGCTGTTAGGGACTTTATCTTTTCTCCCAGTAAAGTTGCAGCTTCTAAAGCAACAAGAAAGCCCTGAGAGTGTCCTACAAGATGTACAGATTCTGCACCAGAATGCTTGATAGCTTTCACAAGCCATTTGCCCATGCTCTCTATTGACTTTAGGGGCTCTCCTTCTGACAGGCTATGACCTGGAAAGTCAGGCGCAAAAACTGAGTAACCATGAAAGGCAAACCATCTTGACTGAAGAGCCCATGATCTATGATCTAGCCCACTTCCATGAACAAAAACCACTGTCGGTTTTTTTGGGTCAAAAGCACATCCTCCAGTTGCTGCAAATATATTTACTCCCTCAACAACAATGTTCATTATGAAGTTGCCTTTTCTACTGCCTTAAGGCCGATTTTAAAATCATTAATAATGTCTGAAACAGACTCTATTCCAACTGAAACTCGAATTAAGTCAGGACTAGTGCCTGAAGCCTTCATCGCTTCATCATCAAGACGAGAGTGAGTTGTGCTAGCTGGATGCAAAACCAAAGTTCTAGAATCACCAACATTTGCTAAATTTGAAGATAATTTAAGAGCATTAATGAATGCTGCTCCACCCTCTCTTCCTCCTTTAACACCGAAGCATAGCATTGATCCAGCACCATTAGGGAAAAGTGCTTTTGCAATTTCATAGGTAGGATTTTCGGGCAAGTCAGGATGATTAACCCACATAACTGCGGATTGCTCAAGAAGCCATTTTGCAAGTTTTAGCGCATTTTTTACATGTTGATTCATTCGCAGACTAAGGGTTTCAATTCCTTGGAGAAGTAAGAACGCACTATGAGGACTCATTGCAGGGCCAAAGTCACGCATAGACTCAGCTCTAATTTTCATTGAAAGAGCTGACGGTCCAAACTCCTCCCAGAAGTTTATTCCATGAAATGGCTCGTATGGAGTAGTGAGGACAGGGTGTTTCTTAGAGGAGCCCCAGTCAAAAGCTCCGCCATCAACAATGACTCCTCCAACGGCAACACCATGACCCCCCATCCACTTAGTCACAGAGTGAACTACAACATCAACGCCATGATCAAAAGGTTTACAAAGGATAGGCGTTGAAAAAGTTGCATCAACTATGAGCGGNAAGCTATTTTGATGAGCTATTTTTGAAATTTTTGGAAGATCTGAAACCTCAAGCCCAGGGTTGCCAATCGATTCACAAAAAATAAGTTTTGTATTTTCTTGAATNGCAGATTTAAGNGCTTTTTCATCATTAATAGANACAAAAGTGCAATCAATGTTAAACCGTTTAAGTGTGTGTTTAAGAAGGGTCGCTGTTGACCCATANATTTGTGAGGCGCTTACAATATGATCACCAGCTGAACATAAGCTTACAAATGTTACAAACAGGGCGCTCATTCCAGAAGCCGTACAGATTGCTCCAACGCCCCCTTCAAGTGCAGCAATTCTCTGTTCTAAAACAGCCACTGTTGGATTAGTCATGCGGCTATATATGTGACCACCTTTTTCTATGTTAAAGAGTGCAGCGGCATCATCTACAGTTTCGAAGACATAAGATGTTGTTTGGTAAACCGGGACGGCGCGACTACCAAACGAAGGGTCTGGTTGATACCCAGTGTGAAGCGAAATAGTTTCAGGCCCAAAAAAGGAAGACTTACCCATAAGCAATAGTTTTAGAAAACAAACTAATATTTTCTCACAACTAATTGCAGAGTTGTTTTGAAATTATGCGAATTTCCTTTCGAAAATTGAGACCTTTAAGCGTATAAAAAGCTACTTTGCTAAAGCAAGCTCTGAGCGCATTTTATCAATTGTCGCTTTGTAGTTTTCAGTATTAAAAATAGCAGACCCTGCAACAAATGTATCAGCACCGGCAGAGGCTATTTCTTTAATGTTGTCAATCTTAACTCCGCCATCAATCTCAAGCCTTGTTGCCAGGCCATGAGCGTCAATTAGTTTTCTGACAGTTTTTAATTTTTCTAGAGTATGAGGGATAAAAGATTGTCCTCCAAAGCCTGGATTAACGGACATTAGCAGCACCATATCGAGTTGTTCAATTGTATGCTCTAGATAGTGAAGAGGTGTGGCTGGATTAAAAACGAGTCCAGCTTTACAGCCGCTTTCTTTAATCAGGCCAATCGTACGGTCAACATGATCTGAAGCCTCAGGATGAAAGGTGATATACGAGGCGCCAGCACTAGCAAAGTCAGGGATGATTCTGTCCACAGGTTTGACCATGAGATGGACGTCAATTGGTGCAGTTACGCCATGGTTTCTTAATGCTTCACAAACTAAAGGGCCAATTGTTAGATTGGGTACATAATGATTGTCCATCACATCAAAATGCACTATATCAGCACCCGCAACTAAAACGTTATCAACCTCTTCGCCGAGTTTGGCAAAATCTGCAGAGAGAATTGAAGGCGCAATAAAATTGTCTTGTTTCATGATTATCTCCGTTACTCAATTAAAAGGTTTTGGCCAGACATCTCAGCGGGTTGTTTAATGTCCATGAGGGCTAAAAGTGTTGGTGCCAGGTCTGCAAGTGTACCAAGATGTGGTCCCAGTAGTGAGGCTTTCTTTTTTCCAATATAAATTAATGGCACTGGATTTGTGGTGTGAGCAGTATGGCTCTTCTGAGTATTAGAGTCAACCATCTGCTCTGCATTTCCATGGTCAGCAGTGATCAAAATCTCAGTAGCATTCTCTGAGGCCGCTTTGTAGATTTTGCCGAGACAATTGTCAACCGCTTCTACAGCTTTAATAGCAGCCTCTAGATTGCCAGTATGGCCAACCATATCAGTATTGGCAAAGTTACATACAATTAGCTTATATTTGTTTTCTTCTAGTGCAGAAATGAGATTATCAGTAAGCTCATATGCGCTCATTTCTGGCTGAAGGTCATATGTTTTGACATTGGGCGATTGAATGAGCCTTCTATCTTCTCCAGGCAGGATTTCTTCCTCGCCACCATTAAAGAAAAAAGTAACATGAGCATATTTTTCTGTTTCAGCAATCCTTAGTTGATTGAATCCAGAGCTAGAGACACAGTCACCAAGGGTATTTTTAACTGAAATTGGCGGATAAGCACACTCTAGATTAAGGTCTTTTTTATATTCTGTTAGACAAATAAAATTGCACTTCACAAAATGTTTTCGGCTAAACTCATCAAATGCTCTAGAGGTAAGAGCAAGCGTTATTTCTCTTGCTCTGTCTGCTCGGTAATTCATAAAGATTACAAGGTCATCTTGATTGATTTTAACGGCCTCACCAATTGACGTTGGAGCTATAAACTCATCATTTTCACCTAATTTATATGCCTGTTGAATGGCCTCTATTGCGCTCAGTGAAGAGCGCTCAGCCTTCTCTCCAGAAATTAAATCATACGCCTGAGCAACCCTCTCCCATCTGTTATCTCTATCCATTGCATAAAAGCGGCCAACTACTGAGACGATTCTTCCAACATTTGTTTCTGAAATTTTAGATTCTAGTTGTTCGATATATTTTGAGGCGCTGTTTGGGGGGGTATCACGACCATCGGTAAAGACATGAAAATAAACTTGGTTACAGTTTTTTTGTTTAGCAAGCTCAAGTGCTGCAAAAATATGATTTTGATGAGAGTGAACGCCGCCATCCGATAATAAGCCAAGAATGTGGACAGCTTTATTGTTTTGAGACGCCAGTTCTAGAGCGTTACAAAGAGTTTTATTGTTAAAAAATTCACCAGAGCCGATGTCATTGTCAATCCTAGTAAAGTCTTGTTCAATAATTCTTCCAGATCCTATTGTTAGGTGACCTACTTCAGAGTTTCCCATTTGACCTATAGGCAGACCAACGCTTTCTCCGGAAGTTCCAATAAGTGTATTAGGATAGTTTTTTATAAAGAGATCCCAGTTTGGCGTTTTTGCTAGAGCAATAGCATTATTTGCAGAATTACTTGAATAGCCCCATCCGTCAAGAATTAGAAGTAATTTTGTATTTTTCATTTGTGAGGACACTTAAACATTAAATAAGAAGTGAACAACATCTCCATCTTTAACAACATATTCTTTTCCTTCAGAGCGTAACTTTCCAGCGTCTTTAGCTCCTTTTTCGCCCTGATTTTCTATAAAGTCATTGTAAGAGATTGTTTCAGCGCGAATAAAGCCCTTTTCAAAGTCTCCATGTATTTTACCTGCGGCCGCTCGGCGCAGAATCTCCAATATTAATTGTCCAGGCCCTAACTTCTTTGGGCCCAGCTGTAAAATATGTGTGCAGTCCAAGGAGCTTATAGCCCGCTTTGATTAAGCGATCGAGTCCAGACTCAGTCTGTCCCATTTCATCTAAAAAACCTTGTTTGTCTTCCTCTTCAAGTTCTGCAATTTCAGCCTCAATATCTGCACACACCGATACAACTTGGCTTCTCTCTTTGGACGCATAATTAGTCAAAGCTGTTAGATGTGCATTATTTTCAAATCCATCCTCATTGACATTAGCAACATACAGGACAGGTTTGGACGTGAGAAGCTGAAGTCCTTTTGCAAGCTTGTCTTCATCTTCATTGAGATCTAGTGATCTAACAGCTAAACCCTCTTCAAGTATTGGCAGAATTTTTTCAAGCAGGTTTTTTAAAGGTAAGCCTTCTTTTTGACCAGCTTTGGTATTTTTTATAGCCTTTTGGTAAGCTTTTTCAACGCTAAAAAGGTCTGCTAAAGCAAGTTCTGTATTAATCGTTTCTATGTCATCAAGTGGGTTGACTTTTCCTGAAACATGGATAATATCGTCATTTTCAAAACACCTTACAACATGAAGAATGGCATCTGTCTCACGAATATTTGAGAGAAATTGATTCCCCAAGCCTTCTCCTTTTGATGCGCCTTCAACAAGTCCAGCTATGTCAACAAATTCCATAGTTGTTGGCAGGATTTTTTCAGGGCTTACAATGTTTGCGAGGCTTTGTAATCGGGAGTCATTTACTGGAACGATTCCAATATTGGGCTCAATTGTACAAAAAGGATAGTTTTCTGAGTCTATTCCAGCTTTAGTCAGGGCATTAAATAGCGTCGACTTTCCAACATTTGGCAATCCAACAATGCCACATTTAAAACCCATTATCTTTCTCCAATACTATGTGTGAAGAGCTTTCATAGCGTCTTCAAAATTTCCATTCACTAAGAGATCAATAATGCTCATTGCATTTGACATCCCCTGTTCTATGCTGCTTAATTCAGATTTACCAGGAGCATTAAGAACATAATCTACTACATCATCTTTAGAGCCTGGATGAGCGATTCCAATTCTAAGGCGGTAAAAGTCCTTTGAGTTAAGCGCTTTTATGGTATCTCTCAGTCCATTATGACCGCCATGACCACCAGCAAGCTTTATTTTGACAGCACCAATAGGCAAGTCAAGCTCATCATGCACAACCAAAGTCTCTTCTGGTGAAATATCATAGTAGCTTAGGAAGCTTTTAATAGATCCGCCAGAGTTGTTCATAAAGGTTTGGGGCTTAAGAAGAAAAACCTTGGTTGAGCCAAAGGCAACGCTCGTAGTTTCTCCTAAAAACTTCGACTGACTTGTAAATTTAGAGTCTTTTATAGACGCTAGAGACTCTACAAACCAAAAGCCAGCGTTGTGACGATGTTCCTGATAATCTTTTCCGGGGTTTCCCAGTCCAACAATTAGTTTAATCATTACAACGCTTCATTTTACGCTTGTTGAGACAACAAGGCTGACGATACTTTATTCTGTGTCGTCACCATCATTATTTGAGCCTTCAGATTCATCAGCTTGATCTTCGCCGCCATCTTCTGAGCCTTCTTCGCCTTCAATAACTTCTTCCTCTTCAACAATCTTAGGTTCTGAGACAGAGCATACTGTTTGGTCGTGTGCTTCAATATCCTCATGTTGAAGTGAGGTAATAACAACACCTTCAGGCAAAACTAGATCCGTTAATGAGAGATGATCACCAATTTCAAGACTAGTCACATCTACGTCAATACCATGAGGTAGGTCCTTTGGTAGACAAGAGATTTCAACAGAAACAACAAACTGATTAAGCATATTGCCTAGTCTTAAAGCCTCATTCTCTTCCACACCAATAAAGTGAAGTGGTGTAGTTGTAACCAGAGTTTGTTTGGCATCTACTCGTAAAAAGTCAATGTGAGTAACAACATTTTTTGCGGGATGGCGCTGTATGTCTTTTAGAACGACAGAATCTGTCTCTTTTCCCACAACCAAGTCTAATACAGATGTAAATGTATTTTCATCCTCTAGTAAGTGAGTGATTTCGTGAATGCTAAGCGAAATCATTTTTGGGGCAGCTTTACCACCATAAATAATGCTAGGAACTTTCTCTTCTTTTCTCAGGCGGCGGCTCGCACCTTTCCCCTGGTCTTTACGCTCTATTGCGTTTACTGTAATGCTCATTTTGAGTTCTCCATTAAATGAAAAAACACCGCATCATGCGGTGCAACCAATTTGTCTATCTTGCGACCAGATAGACTGGGGGAACATTTTACCTGAAATCTTTTTCCAATAACTAAATTTCTCTATCGTGACTTTAGCCAAAATATAATACCGAAAGTTGAGCTGGCAATAGTCAAAACCCAGGCTGATTGGGTGGCAAGTAATCCTGCACTTATTATGAACACTAGAGCAAAAATTGCCGATCGCTGTTTAGTTGCATTCTCTTTAAGTTGAGACACGATGGCTTCAGTTTGTTTTTTTGAGTTTTCTTTCTTAAATGAACCGCTTTCAATTTCTTTAAGAGCATTAATTAACAGCATTGGTAATTCAGGTAGCTCTGAAATGAGCTGAGGCATCTGATCAGACATTTTCCTTAGAGTGCTTTTGAGGCTAAACTTTTCTTTAGCAAGCTTTTCTAGATAAGGTTTTGCTGTGGCCCAAAGGTCAAGATCAGGATAAAGAGAACGTCCTAAGCCCTCGATATTAAGCAATGTCTTATATAGCAGAAGTAGCTGAGGTTGCACCTCCATGTCAAAACGCTTTGCTTCCTTTAGCAGGCTCAATAAAACTTGACCAAAAGAAATTTCACTGAGAGGTTTTTCAAAAATTGGCTCACAAACGCTTCTTATGGCATTTTCAAATTCCATAACATTAGTTCCCTCAGGAATCCATCCAGACTCTAAGTGAACTTGGGATACTTTTTTGTAATCTTGGTTGAAAAAAGCTAAAAAGTTTTGAGCTAAATAATACTGATCAGCTTCAGTGAGCGTGCCCATGATTCCAAAATCAACACCAGTATATTGATTATTCTCACCTACAAAAATGTTACCAGGGTGCATATCTGCGTGGAAAAAGTTATGGTCGAATACTTGAGTAAAAAATATGATTACACCATCTTCTGCAAGAGACTTAAAGTCAACATTTTTCTTTTTTAAGGCCTCTATGTCATTTACTGGAGTTCCATAAATTCGTTCAGTAACTAGGACATTTGAACGACAAAGGTCCCAGTGAACTTTAGGAACATACAAGAGGCTTGAGTTGCTGAAATTTTTACCTAAAAGTGATGCATTAGCTGCCTCAACCATCATGTTTAGCTCGTTGTAAATAATGCTCTCAAATTCAGCAACAGCTTCTTTTGGCCTAAGCCTTTTTCCATCNTGATGTNTTTCAGCTAGGCTGGCTAAAGTATATAAAAGTCTAATATCTCTTTTAATTTGTTTTTCAATTCCTGGGCGAACCACCTTAACAATGATCTCTTCGCCTTTTTGAGTTATAGCAGTATGAACTTGTGCTATGGAGGCTGAAGCAAGGGGGGTGTCATCGAAGGAAGAAAAAAGTTTGGAAACTTCGCCACCAAGNGCATCTTCAATAATTGCTTTTGACTCATCAGCAGGAAAAGGAGGACACTTATCTTGAAGTTTGGCTAGTTCAATGCCAATGTCATCAGGCAAAAGATCTCTGCGCGTAGATAAAGTTTGNCCGAACTTAATAAANATCGGCCCTAGCTCTTCAAGNGCCAAACGAATCCGCTCGCCCCTTGAAAACTTTTTGCTAGGAAAATAATGCCACGGAGTTAAATAGATTAAAGGCTTTAGGCTTTTTAGAAAAGAAGTAGAGAGTATTAAGTGGTCTAACCTGTAACGAATTAGTGTTCTTAAAATACTTAAAAATCGAAACAAACTCTTCATTTATGATGACCTGCCTTTAAAAATTGTTGATCGACTGGGCGCTATTAAAAGGGTGGTTAGCTCTTCTTTTAAAGTGTCAATGATTGAACCATCATTTTTTAATGAAATGTTTTTAATCTGCTTAAATGATTGACCAACCTGGTGTGCAATAATGTCACCAGTATATTGTGAAATCAGTTCTTCTATGTCAATTGACGATGAGGCCAGGAGGTCTGCAAGTTGTTGTGCTGTTTTAATGCTTCCATTGATTTCTATGTCTTCTTTTTCGATTAAATCTTCTAAAGTGACACCTTTAAATAAGGACAAAAACGATTCTTTATTCATTCTTATTTCAACATCAGTTTTTTTGTTTTGAGTATTGTTTATAACAAAGATGCGAGCATTTAGACACAAAAAAAATAAACTCAAGTCAATCTCATCAACATTTAGGCTGATAATCTTATTATCAATGAGAGATATGTCAACGCTATTAGCATTGATCATATGGTTGAGCGCTTTTTCAATGGCAAGACGAAACATTTTGTTTAAGTCTTTACTGCTTTATGAAGTGCAACGATTCCACCGGTTAGGTTGTGGAATTCACAAAACTCAAATCCAGCATCAAGAACCATAGCTTTTAGGGTTTCTTGGTCAGGGTGTTTTCGAATAGACTCTGCAAGATACTGATAGCTATCTTCATCATTTGCAAAATATTCTCCAAATTTAGGAATAAGATTAAATGAATAGAAGTCATAAGCTTTTTCTAGCATTTGATTTTCAACCTTGGAAAATTCCAGGATTAAAAGAGTTCCACCTTTTTTTAAAACACGGTACATTTGTTTTAAGGCAGCATCCTTGTCGGTAACATTTCTGAGTCCAAAGGCAATGCTTACACAGTCAAAAGTATTGTCTTCAAAAGGCAGCGATTCAGCATTGGCTTGAACGAACTCGACGTCAATGATGCCATGATTGATAAGGTTTTTTCTTCCCTCATGAAGCATAGATTCGTTAATATCTGAAAGGATTACTTTGCCAGAAGGGCCAACTTTTTTTCTAAACTTAATGGCCAGATCGCCAGTGCCTCCAGCAATATCAAGAACATGATCCCCCTCTTTAACATTGCTACTGGAAATAGTGTAGTTTTTCCAGAGTCGATGAGTACCCATTGACATCACATCATTCATGAGGTCATATTTACCTGCAACTGAGTCAAAGACCTCTTTTACAAGGCCTTGTTTTTTTTCAACGTCGACTTGTTTATAGCCAAAGTGGGTGGTTTTTTCCATTTCTATTGTGCGGGGTAATCCCTAAAATCAGCCCCAATATATATTTGAGTTGGCCTAAATATTCTATTGTCGCTCACTTGTTCATGCCAATGAGCCACCCACCCTGCAGAGCGCGCCATAGCAAAAATAGAAGTAAAGTGCTCTTTAGTAAAATTAAAAATCTCTGAATACAGGATTCCCGAGTAAAAGTCTACGTTAGGGTAAACCCCTTTTGAGACAAAAGCTCGTTGCAGATGCTTTCAACCTCAAGCGCTGTTTCAAAGCGGTTAGAGAGTTTGAGGCCATTTTTCTTGATATAAGTCTTAATCATTTTCTCAAGAATTGTTGCCCTAGGATCTTTAGTTTTATATTCGCGATGACCCATTCCCCAGATGACTTGTTTATTTTTGAGCCTATCTTCAATCCATTTACGAGCATTCTTTGGAGAGCCAATTTCATCGAGCATAATAAGTACATTTTCATTTGCATTTCCATGTAAAGGCCCCGCAAGCGTTCCAACTCCTGCAGCAATTGAGGCAAAAGGGTTGGCAAGTGAGGACGCCGTCACCATAGTAGAAAAAGTTGAGGCATTGATTGTATGTTCAGCGTGCAAAATTAATGAGGCATCTAATAGGTTTACAATTTCTGGGTCAGACTCCTCTCCAAAACACATGTACATAAAGTTTTCCGCATAAGTCATTGTTTTACTTGGCGGAATTGGATCATAACCTCTACTGATTCGAGTCCACATAGCAACTAAGGTGCTCATATTGGATATTATTTTGATTAGAGCGTTTTGAGTGTAAGACGAATCTGGTTCAGAAGCTCCAGCATCAGGATAGAAAGTGGCCATAGATGCGATAGCAGTTTGAAGCACGTCCATTGAGTGTCCAGTTGAAGGAAGCGACCAAAGCAAATGGCGAATTTTGCGTTTTACTTCATTGCGTTTGTTTAGGGTATTTTTAAAGTTTGTCAGCTCTTGCGGAGATGGAAGTTCTCCATTCATTAATAAAAGTGCAGTTTCTTCAAATGAGGAGTGCTCAACAAGGTCTTGTATTGAGTAGCCTCTGTAGGCAAGTATTCCCTTTTCTCCATCAATTGAAGAAATGGATGATTTGGTTGCTGGAACGCCTGCTAGGCCTGGAATGTATTCAGTCATATAATTAGTTTTTAAATTGAAAAAGAAGAGCCACAACCACAAGTGGTTTTGGCATTTGGGTTGCTTACAATAAACCTTGCACCTTGAAGGTCCTCTAAGTAATCTACTGTTGAGCCCATCAGATATTGATAGCTCATTGGGTCAATTACTAGCTCAACGCCTTGTTTGTTAACTCCACTATCTCCCTCTTTGAGGTTTTCATCAAAGGTAAATCCATAAGAGAAACCAGAACAGCCTCCACCAGTAATATAGACACGTAGTCGCAAAGAAGGATTCTTCTCTTCTTTGATTAGCTGCGCAACTCGATTAGCAGCACTATCACTAAAAACTATATCAGCTTCGTCTTGTATTTCAGTGGCAACCATGGGTTATCTCCGAGTAAATCTATTAGTCAAATAATTACGGCAAAAGTCCGATTTGTTTGAGTCCTTCCTGTTCGTTTAGTCCAAACATTAAATTCATATTTTGAATTGCTTGTCCAGCTGCTCCCTTACCTAAATTGTCGATTACAGACATAATAACAAGCTTATTGCTATGTTCAACATACTGAACTGAGATCTGGCAATAGTTAGAAGATTTAACTGAACGGGTTTCAGGGTAGACACCTTCAGGCAATATTTTAACAAATTCTTCGTTTTCATAGGCATTTTCGAAGCATGCCAATATATCGANATCTGAGTCTATTAAGTCAACATAAATTGTAGCTTCAATCCCACGACTCATTGGAAGCAAATGAGGGGTAAATGTNAGGCCAACTGGTGATTCAGTCATTGANTCTATTTCTTGTTTGATTTCAGGAAAATGCCTATGTCCACTAACCCCATAAGGCTTAAAGCTTTCAGTAATTTCACAAAAAAGAGTAGCTTGGTTTGCAATCCGGCCAGCACCACTTGTACCTGACTTGCAGTCCGCAATTATATTTGACGTATCTATTAGGTTATTTTGAAGGAGTGGTTTTAATGCTAAAAGAACTGCTGTTGGATAGCAGCCTGGATTTGCAACTAGCCGAGCATCTTTAATGGCATCTCTTTTCATTTCTGGTTGACCATAAACGGCTTCTTTAAGAAGAGATTCTTGGGTATGTTCCATCTTGTACCAGTCAGACCAGGTAGTTGCATTGGTGATCCTGAAGTCTGCTCCCAGGTCAACAACTTTAATATTTTTTTCCAAAAAAAGTGCTGCATTGTTCATTGCAACGCCATGTGGTGTAGCAAAAAATACAATGTCGCATTCAAATAGNCTATTATCATCAGGAAGAAGATAAGTTAGCTCAGATATTCCATGCATATTAGGAAAAACTTCAGAGATCTTTCTGCCCTCAAGCGCTCTTGAGGTAATCGCATGAACCTCTGCGTTGGGATGTTGATGTATGATTCGTAAAAGCTCAATGCCAGTGTAACCTGAGCCCCCAATTATTCCAACTTTGATTTTCATTTTTCATCTCCAAGCATCTTTTCAAGATAGTGTATATTCATCCCACCTTTTTGAAAAACCTTGTCAACCATAATTTTTCTTTGAAGAGGAATATTGGTTTTGATGCCATCTATCACCATCTCATCAAGCGCATTTTGCATTTTTATAATCGCATTAATTCTATTATCCCCATATGTAATCACCTTTCCAATCATTGAATCATAGTGGGGCGGAACATTATATCCGTTGTAGATATGAGAGTCTATCCTAACGCCGAGACCACCTGCAGCATGATACTGGGTAATTTTTCCTGGAGAAGGCATAAAGCTCTCGGGGTCTTCTGCATTAATTCTGCATTCAATTGCATGGCCGCGGATTTTTATATCACTCTGCTCATAAGACAATTTGTCCCCACCAGCGATTAAAATTTGTTCTCGAACAATATCAACGCCCGTAATCATTTCTGTTACGGGGTGTTCAACTTGAACCCTAGTGTTCATTTCAATAAAGTAAAACTCATCATTATCAAAAAGAAACTCAAAGGTACCCGCACCACGGTAATTAATTTTTTTACATGCTTCAGCACAAATATTGCCAATCTTNTTTCTAAGNTCTGAAGAGATTCCAGGAGCTGGAGCTTCTTCAACTACTTTCTGATGCCTCCTTTGCATAGAGCAATCTCTCTCACCAAGATGAATAGCNTTGCCNTGCTGGTCAGCAAGNACTTGTATCTCAACATGGCGAGGTGTTGTCAGAAATTTTTCCATATAGACTTCACCATTTCCAAAAAAGCTTAATGCTTCAGACTTTGTAAGTTGAATTGAGTCAGCCAAATCTTTTTCTTCTTCAACNACTCTCATGCCTCGACCACCACCACCNCCCGAAGCTTTAATAATTATTGGTAGNCCAATTTCTTTTGCAATTTTAACGCTTCTTTTTTCATTGTCATCAAGTGCACCATCAGAACCTGGCACACAAGGAACACCTGAACTTTTCATTGCTTCAATAGCAGCAACTTTGTCACCCATAACTCTTATGTTTTCAGCTCTAGGACCAATAAATATAAAGCCACTTTGTTCAACTTGATCTGCAAAATCAGCATTCTCTGAAAGAAAGCCATAGCCAGGATGAATTGCATCAGAGTGGGTCAGCTCAGCAGCGCTAATAATTGCTGGAATGTTTAAGTAGCTTTTGATTGATGGGTGGGGACCAATACATACAGCTTCATCAGCTAGTCTAACATGCTTTAAGTCTTTATCTGCAGTTGAATAAACAGCAACTGTTTGAATGCCAAGCTCCTTACAAGCCCTAAGAATACGTAGAGCAATTTCGCCACGATTTGCGATTAAAACTTTTTTAATTGAGCTCATTCTACAACTATTAGTGATTGTCCAAATTCAACTGCTTCACCATCTTTAACAAGAATCTCAACCACTGTCCCAGATTGGTCAGACTCTATTTGATTCATTATTTTCATTGCCTCAATAATTCCAACTGTATCTCCTTGATTGATTTTTTGTCCAATTGACACAAATGGTTTTGCCGTAGGAGATGGGGCAGAATAGAATGTTCCAACCATTGGAGACGTTACAGATTGGCCAGTTTCTTGAGGCTGTTCATTTTGGCTTGCTGTTTGTGAGGTGGGAGCGGAGCTAACTGGAGCTTGCTGCTGAACAAAAGATTGGANTGGATGCTGGGCAGGAGCTGGGGAGTTGCCATATCTTGAGATTTTTACGGACTCTTCACCCTCCTTAATTTCAATCTCTGACATTCCAGATTCTTCCAGAAGCTCCATTAATTTTTTAACTTTTCGAATATCCATTGACGCTCCTTTTTATTTTATTAACTGTTATTTAAAACTTAAATATATCAAACTAGCTTGCAAGCTATAAATGTTATAAGTACATGTTTTGGCTTAGAAATATTAAAGATAAGCCTAAAGATGTGATTCTTTATTAAGTATTAAGNTTAAGTATTTTACCAGCTATATAGCAAAAAATAGCCACATTTAGAGGCATTTAGNGGNAAATGGGCTTANAACGAATTTATGTTATTTATGTGTTTTGTAAGCTCTGCTGCATTCACTTCACCAATAATTCTNTGATCCCTCAATTCTTTTCCATTCTTGAAAAATAAGATTGCTGGNGGTCCAAAGAGAGAGAACCTTGATAATATTGACTGACTAAAGGTGTTATTATCAGTGACATCAACTGTATAGGCTTGAGAGCCTNTAAGTGATTGACTGACAAGAGTGTCTGTAAAAACTACCCTTTCCATCTTGTTGCAAGCTATACACCATTCGGCATAGAATTTAATAACAAGCATTTTGTTGTTTTCATTAGTGCTTAAAATTAAATTATCGAGACGCTCTTCATCATTAATTATTTGAAATTTGATGCTATTTGATATATCAATTTTATCACCATATATGATTGAATCTAGTGGTTGCTGAACATCTCCATTTCCCTTTGCAACAAGAAACCATAACATCAATCCATAAGCTAGAACGGCCAGAGAAAGTAGCTTGAATAAGATGTTTAGAGGAGAAATTGATTTGTTTAAATTTTTGAAAACACCAAGCATAACTGGTGCCACTGAAAATAATAATGCCCAAAGAATAAGTGATAAAAAAGGATATAAGATTCGATCTAAAAGGTAAAGGGCAACAGCTATCATTGCAAACCCAAAGACTCGTTTGACGTTTTCCATCCATGCCCCTGCTTTTGGAAGTGTATTGACGCCCCAGCCGCAAATTATTATTAGTGGCACACCCATGCCAAGGCCCATGGCAAAAAGACTTGCACCGCCTTTAGCGGCACTTCCACCAGCAATCACATAACTTAAGGCGGTTGCAAGAAATGGCGTCACACAAGGCCCAACAATTAAAGCAGAAAGAAAGCCCATTATGCTAACGCCAACAAAGCTTCCACCAGATTGTGCATTGCTTAGGTTTGTGAGCTTAGTTTGAATTTTTGAGGGCAGCTGAATATCATAAAGGCCAAACATGGAGAGGGCTAGTGCAATAAAGATTAAGCTGGAAACAAATAAGATCCAGGGGGTTTGCATCACAGCTTGTAGGTTTATTCCAGCTCCAAAGTAGCCAGCAGAAGCTCCGATTAAACCATAAGCGAGGGACATTGAAAAAACAAATGTGACCGACATTAAGATTGCATTTAGATTGCTAGGGGCCTCTTTCTGTCCAATAATAATTCCAGATAAGATTGGAACCATTGGATATACACAAGGAGTCCAAGACAAGGCGAGACCGGCTAGAAAGGCTGCTAAAAATAGAGTAATGCCTCCTTGCTCGAATTTTTTAGAGGTGATTTTTTCTGAATCGGTTGCTGTTGGTCTGTCAGAACCTGTTATCCTTTCTGCACCTATGGTGCTTACTTTGAGTCTGTCAACTTGAGGTGGGTAGCATACTCCACCCTCCCAGCACCCTTGATGTTCAACTGCCAATATTACGTAAGGGCTTAGCTCATCCTCAACTTCAATTTGAATCTCTAAAGGAGAGGTATAAACGCTGACTTCTCCAAAAAATTCATCGTTTTTAATTGTTGCCTCNGGGTATAGAACGTCTTTAATTGTTGCTTCTTCAACTGCAAATGAGATTTTGTCTTNGTAAAGATAGTAATTCTTTTTTATGTTCCATTTAACTGAAAGTGAATGAGATCCAGTTAAGATAGCGCTTAACTCAAAAGCTTCATTAACTGGAACAGGCCGACCCAAGTCCGATGAGCCATNATTATCAAGAATTAACGATGATGAAATTGCATTAGTCGCTTTGCTTGTATCATTTAAAACTATCTCTGTTTCTGCNGATAATTGAGAAACGATATTTAGAAATAATAAAAGAAAAACGAAACGAATTTTTTTCATAAAATATAAATTTTGGTTATTACTATTGATTATAGTCTAATGATGCTTTCTCTCAAGCTGGGTTTGTTTATAGCTAGAATTTTTCTGTATAAAATTACTATGGAAAAACTGTAAAACTAATTAGAGATTAAGCCACACAAAAGAGATGTTACCTTTATATAAGAAATGAGTATTTTAACGATAAGCCCTAAAGTTATTCCATGGATTTTTGTGTGGATTTGGAGTACTGGGTTTTTGGCAGCTAAATTTGGATTGCCATACGCGGAACCTTTTACTCTGTTGCTATATCGTTTTACTTTTACGCTCTTATTTTTGCTCATTGTTATAAGATTTAAAAAAAGCCCTTGGCCTAAATCTAAAATAGCGTTTTTGCATTTGATGGTAGTGGGAGCTTTAATCCATGGCGTTTACCTGGGCGGGGTTTTTCAAGCTATTAAATGGGGAATGCCAGCTGGACTCAGTGCTATGATTATTGGTTTACAGCCTCTTGGCATGGCACTCATGGCCGGCATTATTTTGAAAGAACACGTTTCAAAAAGGCAATGGCTGGGTTTAATAATTGGTTTATTGGGCTTATATCTAGTATTGTTTGAAAGGCTTGATTTGANNAGTGANTTNGCTTTTGATGGATTCTCGATTTGGGCTGTATTTGCTGTCATAGCATCGCTATTTGGAATTTCTATCGGAGCGGTTTATCAGAAGCGTTTTTGCAGTGACATGGACTTAATAAGTGGGACATGGGTTCAATATTTTAGTGCAGTAGTCCTCTGTACCTTGATTGTGNTATTGTTTGAAACTGGTGAAGTGAGCTGGACAGGGCCTTTCATACTCACTTTGGCGTGGCAGGTATTAGCGCTTTCTGTTGGTGCAATTTTTTTATTAATGACAATGATTAAACAAGGGGCGACTGCAAGTGTAGGAAGTTATTTCTATTTAGTGGCACCGCTAGTGGCGATTCAGGCTTGGTTTTTGTTTGAAGAAACTATAAGTTTTATTTCAATAGCTGGCGTTGTTCTCATATCTTTTGGCGTAGCAATAACCTCCTCAAAAAAGTTGAAAAACTAAAGCATAACTCTAAAGTTAGATTTCACCTGCCTCCTCTAAAACTCCTCTTGCAACTTTAAAACACTCTACTCCTTGAGGAACGCCGCAGTATATTGCAATCACATGCAGAATTGATTTGATCTCGTTTTTACTTACACCATTTGTTAAGGCACCTTTAAGATGTATTTCCCACTCATCCATTTTTCCAAGTGCAGCAAGCATAGTAAGGTTCATCATTGACCTTGTTTTTTTGTCAATAGTTTCATCTCCCCAGCCAAATCCCCAGCACCATTCAGTCATTTGTTTCTGAAAGTCCTCATTAAAGTCATCAGCAGCATCTAAGTTTTTTTGAACATATTCTTTCCCCAGTGTTGCCTT
>JGI26249J51723_1000115_pt1 | contig 29789 bp, 22 predicted proteins | sample SaaInlV_135m_DNA_FD_51723 | JGI IMG/M metagenome (IMG submission 51723) | reverse complement strand
CCGATGAGTCTGGACCTGAATCATCATCAGACCCTTCCGCTTTTTGTGCATAAGCACGTTCTGCTAATTTACCAGAAAGCTCTGTTAATGCCGTTGTTTTAGCTTCAATAGCTTCTTTATCATCGCCTTTAATCGCTTCTTGCAAATCATTCACAGCCGTCTCTATCGCTGCTTTTTCATCGTCTTGAACTTGATCTGCCAATTCCTCAAGTGATTTTTCAACCGCGTTGATCATCGACTCTGCTTGATTTCTTACCGCAACCAATTCTGTTAGTTTACGATCCTCATCGGCATGAATCTCGGCATCTTTAAGCATACGGTCAACATCTTCATCCGACAACCCACTCGATGCTTTAATAATAACCGACTGCTCTTTACCCGTTGCTTTATCTTTGGCTGAAACATTCAAAATACCATTCGCATCAATATCAAAAACAACGTCAATTTGCGGTGTGCCCCGAGGTGCTGGCGGAATATCAGCCAAGTCAAATCGCCCTAATGATTTATTGCCTGATGCGACTTCACGCTCACCTTGCAGAACATGAACTGTCACCGCTGTTTGATTATTTTCTGCCGTTGAAAAAACTTGTGAAGCATTCGTAGGAATGGTTGTATTCTTATCAATCAACTTAGTCATAACACCGCCCATGGTTTCAATACCCAACGACAATGGCGTTACATCTAACAACAAGACGTCTTTAACGTCCCCGCCTAAAACACCGGCTTGAACTGCGGCACCCAAAGCAACCGCTTCATCTGGATTAATATCCTTACGCGGCTCTTGACCAAAAAAGTTCTCAACCAATTCCTGAACTTTAGGCATNCTGGTTTGACCACCCACCAAAATAACATCACTAATATCTTTAGCAGATAAGCCGGCATCTTTTAGTGCGATCTCACACGGTTTTCTAGTCCGCTCAATCAAGTCTTCAACTAAAGATTCTANTTTTGCACGCGTCAATTTAACATTTAAATGTTTAGGCCCTGTCGCATCAGCCGTAATATAAGGTAAGTTAATATCCGTTTGCTGACTAGACGATAATTCTATTTTCGCTTTCTCAGCCGCTTCTTTTAGACGCTGTAACGCGAGAGGGTCATTATGTAAATCCATTCCATTTTCTTTTTGGAACTCATCTGACAAATAATCTATAACACGTAAGTCAAAATCTTCCCCGCCTAAGAAGGTATCGCCGTTAGTCGACAACACTTCAAACTGGTATTCACCTTCAACCTCAGCAATTTCAATTAATGAAACATCAAACGTTCCGCCTCCAAGATCATAGACGGCAATCGTCATATCACCTTTAGGCTGATCTAAACCAAAAGCCAATGCGGCAGCTGTNGGNTCATTAATAATACGTTTAACGTCCAAGCCAGCAATTCGGCCTGCATCTTTCGTAGCTTGACGTTGAGAATCATTAAAATACGCAGGAACAGTGACTACCGCTTCTTTTACTTCTTCACCTAAAAAAGCCTCAGCATCTTTCTTCAACTTCATTAAAACGCGCGCTGAAACCTCAGGTGCAGCAATTTTTTTGCCGTTTCCTTCAACCCAAGCGTCACCATTTTCTGCTTCAACAATCTTATACGGCACCATACTAATGTCTTTCTGGACGACATCATCTTTAAATCGACGCCCAATTAACCGCTTAATTGCAAATAAAGTATTTGTCGGGTTAGTGACCGCCTGACGTTTTGCAGACTGTCCCACCAACACCTCATCATCACTAGAAAATGCCACAACCGATGGGGTTGTACGAGACCCTTCACTGTTTTCTATAACACGTGGTTTCCCATTTTCTAATACCGCCACACAAGAATTTGTGGTCCCAAGGTCAATACCTATAATCTTTGCCATTTATTTCTCCAAACTTAATTTAACTATTTTTGAACGACTTAACACTCAATATGAGGTTGTTTTTCTGATTTTCAATCAGAATTACCATTCTCTTCATTTTTTTCGACTTCAGCACTCGCAGCTTTTGCAACAATCACCATAGCGGCTCGTAAAATACGACCATTCAACAAATACCCTTTCTGAAACACCTCCACCACGGTATTCGGTTCAACGTCAGCACTTTCTTGCATTGAAATCGCCTGATGCTGCTCTGGGTTAAACTTCTCTCCNACAGGNTCAACTCTTTCTATATTNAACTTACTAAAAACCGACTGAAACTGCTTTAAAGTCAGTTCATTACCTTCACGAATTTTTGCTATCTCAGGGCTACTTTCAGTAGCCGCTTGCAACCCAAGCTCCAAACTATCAATAACTGTCAGCAATTCTTTGGCAAAATCAACTAATGCAAACTTATGCGCATTTTCTATATCTTTCTGGCTGCGACGTTTAATATTCTCCATCTCAGCCTGAATCCGCAAAACCTTATCCCAGTTGCTTGCCGCTTCTTCCTGTGCTGTTACTAACTGCTGCGTCAATTCATCAACAGAAACCTGCGACACTGACTCATCTTCACTGTCTGGTGCATCAGAAGCAGTGCTGTCAGCACCGGTTTCTAATGTATTATTTTCATCCTGCAAAACAGCAGACTCTTCAATTTCAGAAACATCCTGATCTGTATTCATACTATTACTAACTCCACTTTCTACGACCTGTTCATTATAAAAACTCAACCTCTTGACCCCACCACGCAGAGCCAGAGGAACAAGGTAATCCACGGTATCTATGGCTTTAAATATCGGACTAATCCACTTGCACTGACTTTAAGATGGGGGCGAAGATTTCCGATTCAAGACCGAACCCAATAATTTTGCAGTGACATCGACAAAAGGAATAACCTTCTCATACGCCATTCGGGTGGGACCAATAACCCCCAACACCCCGACCACCTCATCATTAATAGAATAAGATGAGGTCACCAAACTACACTTATCAAATACTTTATAGCCGGACTCTTCACCAATATAAATCTGAACGCCATCACTATCGAGACATTGATCTAACAAATGTATAACGCTTCTTTTTTGACTAAAAGCATCAAATAACCCCTTAAGATTATTCATATCTGATAATTCAGAAAAACCCATCAAATTTGTTTCACCGGAAATAATGCAATCTTCTTCCGGTTGTTCTTTATAAATAGCCTCTTTTGCCATATCAACGACTTCTTGCATAGCCAAATTAATTTGCACATGGTCCTCATCCAGTCCTTTAAGCAAGGCCTCACGCACCGCCGACAACGGCCTACCTTCAAAAACCGAATTCAAATAATTAGCAGCTTGTTGCAACTCGGCAGCTTCAAATTTACGAGACGTATAAATAATCTGATTATGGACCTCTTGTTGATTGGTTACATAAATTACCAAAACACGGCGATCAGACAAGGCCAAAAACTCTATATGTGAAAAAGTGACACTTTCCTGCCTAGGAAGCGTCACAACACCCGCCATATGAGTGAAATTAGACAACATTTTCGAAGCATTACCAATAATATCAGCGACATTATCAGGATTTAAACCAAAACCATCCCGAAATTCCTTAACCTCCTGATTTCTTATGGGTTTGACCGTTAATAACGAATCAATAAACAAACGATACCCTGAAACTGTCGGTACGCGACCGGCTGAGGTATGAGGCGAATGAATAAGACCTAAGTCTTCCAAGTCTGCCATAACATTGCGTATTGTCGCTGGACTTAAGTCCAAAGCACTGTCTTTTGACAACACCCGAGAACCAATGGGCTGCCCTTCACTAATGTATTTCTCCACCAATGACTTTAATAACTGCAATGATCGCTTATTTAAATCCGACAACGCTACGCTACCCCACCCAAAAAAATAGCACTCTACCAGAGAGAGTGCTAACTACCCTGTGAAGAATAAGCAGTAAGACGGTCGATGTCAATGATGTTTGACTAAAAATAAAGAAAAAATAATCATCCTAAGCCTCAGCATCCACCATTCAAATAACTCACTAATCTAAAATTTTAATTGGGTTGCTTAGGTATTTTGTATAGACTAGTCAGCAAATTTCTTTTTTCCTCACCGTTTACATGCTGTCTCAGTTTAAAAAAATAGGCATTCTTGGCAAACCCAGCGACCCTAGCATTGCCGCCACTTTAGATATTCTTTGTCGATTTCTTGACGCCAATAACCATCAAGTCTTTATTGACAGCAATAGCGCTCAATTTGTCAAAAACACATTAGCAAGCCCCTGCGAGCTTAAGAACTTAGGCGAAAAGGTCGATCTATTAATCGCTGTAGGAGGCGATGGTACTTTTTTAACCGGTGCCAGAACAATAGCCCTCCATAACATTCCACTCATTGGTGTAAATCTGGGTCGCCTCGGCTTTTTAGTCGACATTTCACCCGAAGAATTGACCTCTAACCTCATTCCAATTTTAAATGGCAAATTTATAAAAGAAGAACGCTATCTTCTACGCACTAAAGTCATTCGCAATGGCGAAACCATTCATGAAGATACCGCCGTCAATGAAGTCGTAGTCCACCGCTGGGTAACCCCGAGCATGATTGAAATAATCACCAAAATTAATGGTGTTTATTTAAATTCCCAACGTTCAGACGGACTTGTGATCTCTACACCGACAGGCTCAACGGCTTACGCGCTTTCCGCAGGCGGCCCGATCTTACACCCGGCCTTAAATGCACTTGTACTGGTACCACTCAACCCGCACACCTTAACTAATCGACCCATTGTTATTAATGATGATGCTGAAATAGAACTCAGTTTTTGTCAGACCAAACAAATCAATGCGCTCGTTACCTGTGATAGCGTCGAGATTCCTGAAGTACTTATCAGTGACAAAATTCTCATCAAAAAAGAGCCCAACCCAATAACCATTTTGCACCCAGAGCAACATGAGTTTTTTCACATCCTACGTGAAAAACTAGACTGGAGTGCGGGTTATCATAACTAGCTAAAAAGCAATGCTACAAAACATCAAGATAATAGATTTAGCGGTTGTTGAGTCACTGGATTTAAACCTTGACCACGGTATGTCAGTCCTCACTGGAGAAACCGGCGCTGGAAAATCAATCCTCCTCACCGCAGTCGGGTTAGCTCTCGGTGACCGAGCCGACTCTGATTACATTCGGCCAGACTGCAAACGCGCAGAAATTAATCTTGAATTTGATATTACAGACGCCCTCATCGCCCAAAAGTGGCTTGAAGAGAATGATCTTGACGACGACCAACAATGCTTAATAAGGCGCGTCATTAGTCATGTTGGGCCCTCAAAATCGTACATTAACAATCGCCCGGTGACCTTACAGTTATTGCAACAACTCAGTAAAAATCTCGTTGAAATTCACGGCCAACATGCCCACCTAAAGCTACTACAACCCGAAGAACAACGCAGTTTATTAGACGCTTTTGCTAATACAAGTGCGCTTGCCAATGATCTTGCTTCACTCCACCAAAAATGGCATACGACAAANGATAAAATAAATAACCAACGCAAAGATCAACAGCAATTCGCTGAACGCACCGAACTATTGCAATTTCAACTCAATGAATTACAACAACTTGATCTGGAACACTTTGATTATGAAAAAATCAATACCGAACATGCTCGACTCGCCAATATTGAGCAAATCTTATCAACGGGTCAGGANCAACTCCATAACTTATTTGAAAANGAGCAGCAATCAGCCATTGCCATTATCAACCAATCACTAACAAAACTCTCTCCACTTCTTAATATAGCTCCTGATCTGGAAGAAATAACAACACTATTAACCGACGCTCAACTACAAGTTTCAGAAGCCTCACAAAGCCTCAACCGCTTCCTTGAAGCCCAAGAAATCGATCCACAAAAGCTCATAAACCTAGACGAACAATTAGANATTATCCATACTTTATGTCGAAAACATGCCATTAGCCCCGAAGAAATACCACCCAAAGCAGAACAACTCAGCACAGAACTCAACACTTTAATTGAAAATGATAACCAAATTGAGCACCTAATTACCACCCTAAGCGATCTTGAGTCACAATATCACCCGCTAGCCGACAGACTTACTGAACAACGACAAAAAGGAGCCACTGAACTACAGGCGATCATCACCTCAATCATAAAAAACTTAGGCATGGATCACGGTGAATTTATGATCAAATGCGCACCATTACCTGCCAATATCCTCACCGCTCATGGCAAAGAAAACATCACCTTTCTCGTCAGCCCAAACCCTGGACTCCCGGCTAAATCGATTGCCAAAATAGCATCGGGCGGTGAATTATCACGTATCAGCCTTGCTATTCAAGTTGCCACCAGTCATGACAAAACAATTCCTACCATGATTTTTGATGAAGTCGACTCAGGCATTGGCGGCAGTGTTGCTGAAATTGTTGGTCAACGACTACGCCAACTGGGGAAAAAACGTCAAGTTATTTGCGTAACTCATCTACCTCAAGTTGCCGCACAATCACACCACCATTTGTTTGTTTCCAAAGAACATAGCATTGATGTAACAGCCTCCAACATCACCGCACTCACAACAAAGCAACGGATCGAGGAAATTGCCCGTATGTTAGGCGGCATCACGATTACCCAACAAACCTTAGCGCATGCTGAAGAAATGCTACAAAACAGTTCGGGGTAAGACTTATAAGCGATGACCAAAGGGTAATGACAATAACTGCTTTATAACAAAAAATCTGGTCACATAACGCATGAATACCACCATGAATAAAGATCATTTAACCGTTTTAACCAGATATCATACTGTCCTCTCCTCTGGTGCCTTATTCTATTAGGAGATATTCATGGCGGCATGACCTAAAATAATAGCTGTTAAGCATCGTCAACAAAGAAAATAAAGAGTGACTACTCACGCATCCAATGAGTAATTTACCGCAACTGAGGCGGTTCATGAGCAGTATGGGTACAAAGCTCTCGTAAGATACCGTCACTGAGACCATAGACACAGCCATGAACAGAAAGGTTAGCATCTTTCTTCCAAGCATTTTGAACCACCGTGGTATGACATACATTTCGCACTTGTTCCTGTACATTCAATTCACACAATTTATCAAAACGCTCATCGTCATCAAGTTGACTCAATTGTTCTAAATTCAACCGCTGAACATTTTTNATGTGTCCCAACCANTTATCAATCATNCCGTGATCCCCTCCGTCTAANACAGCCTTAATACCTCCACAGCCATAATGNCCACAAACAAGGATATGCTCTACTTCCAGAACCTCAACCGCATACTGTATAACTGAAAGGCAGTTCAGATCAGAATGCACCACAATATTTGCGATATTACGATGAACAAATACCTCACCCGGGGGCAAATCGAGAACCTGAGTAGCAGGTACCCGACTATCAGAACAGCCAATCCAAAGATACTTAGGTGTTTGCTGCTGCGCTAATTTTGCAAAAAAATCTGGATTTTTTTCCTTCATTCTTCTTGCCCATGCGGCATTCTTGTCCAAAATATTTTTTATATTTGCCATAATTTAACCATACCTCCTACAATTGCTTCTAGTAACAAAACATAAAATCATCCCCCTCGCACCTTATTTCATCACCACCTCAAACTCAATCACATGCAAAGGAACGCCATCCTCATTGATTAACTCAACCACCCAAGAGCCTGTTGAATAAGCCGTCAGCAGTTTACTGGTATAAGTCCGCCACCGATCACCCAAAATAACTTTCTTTTTTTCAAAAATAACCTTACCCTTACGTTTCCATCTATGCGAAACCGTCTGACCTTTCATCCCACTTAATTCAGTAAAATAAAACACCCCTACCGCGAAATCCTTATTCACCTTGACCGGCTGTTCAACCTGCCCAAAAGGCTCTCGATTGGCCACGCCTTGCGCCAACCGCGCCCGGGTCACTCCACGCAGCAATTCTGCGTTGACCGCCGGCGCTCTTTTTTGTTTGACTGTCAACCGGGTATTTTCCTGCTTAGTTTGACCGCCCNCCCCTTGCTTTTGAATGTTTCGGGGACTACTGATCGGTTCAATAGCTTGACGGATCACAACAGGCGCATCTCTTGGAACCTCTGCAGCCGTTTCTGAAGCCGTATCAGAACCTGTAAATATCCCATAAAAAACAAACACCAGTACTAACAACAAACCAGCAACTAAAGCAAGACGACCATAATTCCATTCCGTCACCATTCGATGCGGCGATTCAATATTAGTATTTGTGTTATTTTTGGCTAAATTAACCCTTATTACTACCGGCTTTTTATTTTCTGGCATGGCATCCTCGATTATGCACAAATTTTTAATAACACACTGCTTAAAAAAACATGTAAGACGAACAAAATATGATAGGTTGTTAATGTATCATTTTAAAAATGAAAATGGGTGGCTATATTGACTTTCACGCTAAAAGGTTCTCATGGATAACTGGCTACAAAAATTTCAATCGACGTCAGCGCTCAATGGTAGTAACGCGTCCTATATTGAAGCCCTTTATGAACAATACCTGACCGACCCAACGTCGGTTTCCAACGTATGGCAGCAAACCTTCAAAACAATCANAGGTAANACCAAAACTGACAACAGACACGGTCCTATTNTAGAATATTTCAGCACACTGAGTACATTACCAGCCCAAAAAAGAAATACCAATGCACAAAAACAAAACACCCAAAACAACCCAAAACAAGCGGCCGTTGACAAACTCACCCATTACTATCGAAAACACGGCCACCGAATTGCTGCCACCAATCCACTCCAGCCGATCCCTGAACCCGACTCCGGTTTCAATATTACCACCTATGGTCTTAATGAATCCGACCTAGACTGTTATTTCTCCTCAGACCTCGTAGCCAACGAAAACCAACTCACTTTAAAAACCATTCTTGCCCATTTAAAGGCAGTGTACTGCCAAAGCATAAGTGCCGAGTATTTGCATATTGTTGACCCTAAACCCTCTGGCTGGGTCAGGATGCACCTTGAACACAACACTCTTCATATTGATAACAAAAGAAAAATCGCACTATTAAAAACATTAACTGCCGCAGAAGGTATTGAAAAATACTTACACCAAAAATATATCGGTCAAAAAAGGTTTTCCCTCGAAGGCGGTGAAAGTTTAATCCCGTTACTGGATGAACTTATTCAGCAAGCAGGCTGCCAACACGTAAACCAAATTGTTTTAGGCATGGCACACCGTGGCCGTCTTAATGTTCTCACTAACATTTTAGGAAAAAGTCCCGGGCTTTTATTTGAAGAATTTGAAAACCTACCCAGTAAACTGGCCTCCAGCAATGCGGGTGATGTTAAATACCACCAAGGCTTTTCTTCCAATATTTCCACCCCTGGCGGCCCTGTGCATCTATCCTTAGCCTTTAACCCGTCCCACTTGGAAATCATCAGCCCCGTAGTGATGGGCTCTACCCGTGCCCGACAAGATCGTTATGATAAAAAGCAACCCGCTCATGTATTGCCGGTTGTCATCCACGGGGATGCCGCCTTTGCCGGCCAAGGGGTTGTGATGGAGACCCTGAACATGTCTGCTACACGCGCGTACACCACAGCAGGAACCATTCATATTGTTATCAACAATCAAATAGGCTTTACCACCAGCCACCCCTTAGATGCACGTTCGACATTGTACTGCACTGATATTGCTAAAATTATTCAGGCTCCTATTTTTCATGTGAACGGTGACGACCCGATTGCGGTACTTAAAATCACCCAAATAGCCCTTGCTTTTCGCATGCATTTTCATAAAGATGTTGTGATTGATCTGATCTGTTACCGACGCCACGGTCATAACGAAGCCGACGAACCTGCTGTCACCCAACCATTAATGTATCAAACCATTCGCCAACACCCCACTACACTCAAAATATTTACCGAACAATTAATACAACACAATATTATCAGCCCCGAACAAGCCATCAAAATGGCTGCGAATTATGAGTTATCACTAAAAAATAATAAAGAAGTCTCAAGACCCCGATTAAGCGACAACTCCTATTCATACACGACCCAATGGGATAAATATTTCAATAACCCCTGGGATACTGATTGCGAAACTCACGTTTCATTACAAGTCATGAATCACTGCCACCAGCAACTATTAAAACTTCCCGATGAATTTAAAGTTCACCCCGTTGTTGCCAAAATGATGTCCCGGCAAAGTCAAATGATAGCGGGGACAGTTCCCATTGACTGGGGCTTTGCCGAAAACATGGCTTACGCCACCTTAGTCCTAGCCCATGAAAATATCCGTCTCTCCGGTCAGGATGTTGGCCGTGGTACTTTTGCACACCGCCACGCTATATTACATGACCAAAACAATGGCCATTATCATATCCCACTACAACATATCGATAAGAATCAGGGCCAATTTGATATTTATGACTCACTACTCTCAGAAGCCGGCGTATTAGCATTCGAGTATGGCTACAGCACAACGACACCAAACACGCTGGTCATTTGGGAAGCCCAATTTGGCGATTTTGCCAATGAAGCACAAGTCGTTATTGATCAGTTCATCAGTTCTGGCGAAAGCAAATGGAACCGACTCAGCGGTCTTGTCATGCTTCTCCCCCATGGCTTTGAAGGTCAAGGTGCCGAACATTCATCCGCTCGGCTCGAACGCTTTTTACAACTTTGCGCTGACAAAAACATCCAAGTCTGTGTCCCCACCACACCGGCACAAATATTCCATTTACTACGCCGTCAACAACTGCGTCTGGTCAGAAAACCTCTTATCATTATGAGCCCCAAGAGCCTGCTCCGGCATAAACAGGCCACATCCACGCTTAAAGAACTAACCGATGGTACTTTCATGCCTCTTATTTCTGACGCCTGCCCAGATCACTGCAACAAAATTGAGAAACTTATCTTATGTTCTGGAAAAATCTATTATGATTTNGCCCGTGAAAAACAAAAAATTAAGTCACCNCATCTACTACTGATCCGAATCGAACAACTTTACCCCTTCCCAGCCGAGGCCCTCTCTGAACAACTCGAACAATACCCCAACTTAACAGAGCTTATTTGGTGTCAAGAAGAACCCCGTAACCAAGGCTCATGGAATCAGGTTAAACACCGACTCAGAAAAATTGCCTCCCGTCGATTCCCTGTTAATTATGTCGGTCGTCCGCCTTCAGCTGCCCCTGCAGCCGGGAATTATGCTAACCATCACAAACAACAAGCGACCGTAATCAACAAAGCATTAACTCATGCTACAACCATTCAACAACGCTTATGATTATTCAAATAAAAGTCCCGACTCTTCCTGAATCAATTTCTGATGCAACGCTGATCAGTTGGCAAAAAGAAATTGGTGCGNCTATCATTAAAGGCGAAAGCTTAATCGACTTAGAAACCGACAAAGTTGTTATGGAAGTGCCGGCACCTGAATCCGGCCACTTAACTCATATTTTTAAAGAAAATGGCGCTACCGTTACANGTGGTGAGATCCTTGCCACTTTCGAATCAATAACGCATACAGAAATCAGCAACACTATAGAAGCTAACAAAAAACACGAGTATTCGAAACCTTCTGAATTAAGCCCTGCAATCAGGCGCATTGTTCTCGAAAAACAACTGAATATCAAGCAAATAAAAGGCACTGGAAAACACGGACATCTCACCATGCAAGATATCCAAAATCACCTTAAAAAAGATGACCACCGCACTGAAACCAAGACACCGATTACGACTCGTCTCAACAACNATGAAGTGAGTGCAAATAGCCATGAAACCCGCCCTCAGAAACGGGTCGCCATGAGTCGACTACGCGCTAAGATTGCAGAGCGTTTATTACAAACCCAACAACACTCTGCCACACTCACAACCTTTAATGAAATTAACATGGCCAGCGTCATCGCTATTCGCAACGAATATAAAAGCCACTTTCAGGACCAATACGGGGTNAAACTCGGCTTCATGTCCTTTTTTATCAAAGCTGCTACAGAAGCCCTAAAGCAATACCCTATTATCAATGCCAGCGTTGATAACAATGACATTATTTACCATGGCTTTTACGATATCGGCGTCGCCGTTTCTTCCCCCAGAGGTTTAATNGTCCCCGTTTTACGTGACACTGATCAATTGAATTTCGCACAAATTGAAAAAGAAATCGCAACCTTCGCACAACAAGCCAACGATGGTACTATTGCTTATGAGGACCTGATCGGTGGCACTTTTACCGTGACCAATGGTGGAACCTACGGTTCATTGTTATCAACACCATTACTAAACCCCCCACAAAGCGCTATTCTAGGTATGCATACCATTAAGGAACAAGCGGTTATAGAAAAGGGAGAAATCGTTATCCGGCCGATGATGAACGTAGCGCTTTCTTATAATCACTGCCTGATTGATGGTCGTGATGCGGTGCTCTTTTTAAAGGCTATCATCGCTAATTTAGAAACCCCAGAAAAGCTACTGCTTAATCTCTAAGGCGCTACTATTCCACAGTTAAACCATCCACGCGCTTAAAGCCTTGCGGTAAAAATAAGCCCCGACGTGCCCGGTTACCACCGTAATGCTCAATATCGACTGCTTTCAATTTTAAATGTCGTTTNCCTGAAAGGATTTTCATCGTCTGCCCATACTCACCTGATATCACGCCGACAAACAACAGCGCATCNACTTTAGCNATCAGATCCTTAGTCGGAATCTGTATCAGTTTATTACCTTTACCACGCGCTAATGCCGGCAATTCGTCAACAGGAAAAATCAATAACCTCCCTTGCTGGGTCACTGCAACCACCTGATCGATTTCATGATAGATNCGTGCCGGNCTCAAGATNCCGGCGCCTTCCGGCAACGTTAATAACACCTTCCCGGCTCTGTTTTTAGTGGTTAACTCTTTTAATTGCACCCGAAACCCGTAGCCCGCACTACTTGCTAACAAATACCAATCTTCTGGATTACCGGCTAAGACCGTNGTAAACAAAGAGCCGNCGGGCGGGTTAAACCGTCCAGTCAAAGGCTCTCCCTGACTTCGGGCAGAAGGTAAATCATGCGCACTGGTCATATAACAACGCCCAAGTGAATCTAAAACATAAACGGGTTGGGTCGTTCGCCCTAAAGCCGTATGTAAACAACTATCACCCGCACGATAATTTAAGGTTTGTGGGTTAATATCATGGCCTTTAGCAGCACGGACCCAGCCTTTTTGAGATAACACAATAGTNAAAGGNTCATTAGCAATCAATAATGACGTATCCAAGACTTGTGATGCCCCCCGCTCAATAACCGGTGACCGCCGATCATCTCCAAACTTTTCGACATCACTTTCAATCTCTTGCTTGATGAGTTGTTTCAATAACACACTTGATGCCAGAGTATTCTCCAAATTTTCCTGTTCAGTTTGTAATTGCTCTTGCTCACCCTTAATTTTAATTTCTTCCAGTTTCGCCAAATGACGCAATTTTAAATCTAAAATGGCATCTGCCTGAATTTCAGACAAATTGAATCGAGCCATCAAAACTAATTTAGGTTCATCCTCATAACGAATAATACTAATCACTTCATCAATATTAAGAAAAGCAATCAACAAACCATCGAGAATATGTAATCGCGCTAAGACCTTATCTAGGCGCACCTGTAATCGCCTACGAACCGTNGCAGTTCTAAAGGTCAGCCATTCCGTCAGAATTTCCTTAATATTTTTAACTTGCGGACGGCCATTCAGCCCGATCATATTCAAATTAACCCGATAAGTCTTTTCCAAATCGGTGGTTGCAAAGAGATGCGACATCACCTCATCGACATCAACGCGTTTTGAACGAGGTACAATTAACAACCGCGTCGGTGTCTCATGGTCTGATTCATCACGGAGATCTTCAATCATCGGTAATTTCTTAGCCAACATCTGCCCAGCTATCTGCTCGAGCAACTTNGCACCAGAAACCTGATGCGGCAAAGCTGTCACAATGATATTACCGTCTTCAAGCTCATATTTAGCACGCATTCTTATCGAACCGTTACCGTGAATATACAGCTTTCGGATATCAACCNGCGGCGTAATAATTTCTGCTTCCGTCGGATAATCAGGACCTTTAATATAATCAAAAAGCGTTTCTAAGGGNGCGCCAGGGTTATCTAACAAAGCAATGCAAGCACTCGCGACCTCCCTCAAATTATGCGGCGGAATATCCGTAGTCATCCCGACAGCAATTCCCGTTGTCCCATTCAATAAAATATTCGGCAATCGATCCGGCAATAAAAGAGGCTCTTGTAACGTCCCATCAAAATTAGCTGTCCATTCGACGGTACCTTGCCCTAATTCACTTAATAATGTCTGCGCATAGGCTGTTAACCGTGACTCCGTGTAACGCATGGCGGCAAATGACTTAGGGTCATCGGGCGACCCCCAGTTTCCTTGCCCATCAACTAGCGGATAACGGTATGAAAATGACTGCGCCATCAACACCATCGCTTCATAGCAGGCGGTGTCTCCATGCGGGTGGTATTTTCCTAAGACATCACCGACCGTGCGCGCTGACTTTTTGTATTTGGCCAAAGCCGATAAGCCCAATTCACTCATCGCATAAATAATCCGCCGTTGAACCGGTTTTAAGCCATCGGCAACATTAGGCAAGGCGCGGTCCAAAATGACATACATGGTGTAATCCAAATAGGCCTTCTCGGTAAATTCCTGAAGGGGTAAGCGCTCAAAGTTTTCCTGAATTTCCATTATTTCAAAACATCCGTATTAAAAATAAAACCGCTATACATCGGCCATATTACCCTTTTCCTCTAACCAATTGCGTCGGTCCTGAGAACGTTTTTTTGCTAATAACAAGTCCATCATTTCAGTGGCAAGGGTTTCGGCCTCAACAGTCAATTGCACCAAGCGACGCGTATCAGGATTCATGGTTGTTTCCCGTAATTGCAAAGGATTCATTTCACCCAGCCCTTTAAAGCGTTGCACATTGATGGGTCCCTTCAATTTATCTATTTTAATGCGATCTAAAACCCCTTGACGCTCGGCATTATCCAGAGCATAAAAAACGACTTTACCGACATCAATCCGATATAACGGCGGCATTGCGACAAAAATATGACCGGCATTAATGACGGCTCTAAAGTGCTTGTAAAATAATGCACAAATCAAGGTAGCAATATGATTACCGTCAGAATCTGCATCTGCCAAAATACAGACTTTCCCATAACGCAAATTAGACAAATCATCTGAGCCAGGATCCACACCCAATGCGACAGCAATATCATGTACTTCTTGCGAAGCCATGACTTGCATTGAGTCAACCTCCCAGGTATTTAATATTTTCCCTCGTAGCGGCATTATCGCCTGAAATTCGCGGTCCCGTGCCTGCTTCGCTGAGCCACCAGCTGAGTCCCCTTCCACTAAAAACAACTCTGTACGCGTCAAATCCTGCGCTGAACAATCGGCTAATTTACCGGGTAAGGCAGGCCCTGACGTCACTTTCTTGCGCACAATTTTCTTACTGGATTTGAGTCGTTTCTGTGCACTTGCAATAATAATGTCTGCAATCTCTTCACCAATACGCGGGTGTTGATTCAGCCACAGACTAAAAGTATCCTTTGCAATCCCTGAAATAAAGACCACACATTCTCTCGAACTCAACCGTTCCTTCGTTTGACCTGAAAATTGTGGATCTTCAAGCTTGACCGATAAAATAAAATGACACCGATCCCAAACATCTTCAGGCGCAATCTTTACCCCCCGAGGCAATAATGATCGAAATTCACAAAACTCTCGAATCGCTTCTGTGAGTCCGGCACGCAAGCCATTCACATGGGTTCCGCCTAAGGGCGTCGGTACTAAATTGACATAACTTTCCGCAGTCCCCTCTGAACGCGCCTCACCCAACCAAGTAACCGCCCACTCAACAGTTTCATGGTCGCTGGCCTGCGCTTGCATAAAAGGCGGTTCGGGAACACATTCTGCCACACCTATTTGCTCCAGCAAATATTCTTTTAAACCATCCTGATAACACCACTGCCATTGCTCTTGGCTTGCTTCCACATTTAAATTAATTTGCAAGCCGGGACAAAGAACCGCTTTAGCCTGTAAGACATGCTTTAATTTTACAACGGAAATATTACAACTATCAAAATAACGCCCATCCGGCCAGAACCGAACCGCACTGCCGGTGTTATTACGACCTATTGTATCGACTTGCGCTAACTCAGTTTGCTTGTCACCGTTAGCAAAATCCATTTTATAAACACCGCCTGCCCGCTTAGTTTCCACTTCTAACCGCAGTGACAGAGCATTAACCACCGAGACACCAACCCCATGTAAGCCGCCCGAAAACTGATAATTTTTATTAGAAAATTTACCCCCGGCGTGTAACCGTGTCAGAATTAACTCAACCCCTGAAACACCATGTTCCGGATGAATATCAACCGGCATTCCACGACCATTATCAGTCACTTCAACACCGCCATCAGCCCGTAACTTAACGTCAATAGTGGTTGCAAACCCTGCCAATGCTTCATCGACACTGTTATCGACAACTTCTTGAACCAAATGATTCGGCCGCGTTGTATCGGTATACATTCCCGGGCGTTTACGAACAGGATCAAGGCCACTCAGAACCTCAATCGCTGCTGAATTATATGTATCACTCATTGCTATATTGTCTTTCTTCCTTAATTTTTAATATATAATGACCGCTTTGACTGCGCCTTGGCTATCGTAACATTAAAATAATTCAATAATTTGAATATGGCTCGAAAAAATATCACCCAATTTGAAGAAACATTGGCCGCATTAGAAACACTCGTTAAACAACTTGAGAAAGGCGATTTATCGCTGGAAGAATCCTTAAAATCTTTTGAACAAGGCGTTAAACTTACGCGAGCCTGCCAAACCGCATTACAAGAGGCTGAGCAAAAAGTACAAATACTACTTGAAAAAAATGGCACTGAACAATTAGAAAAATTTAACGATGAATAACGCACTCAAAGATTATATAAAATTATGTCAGTCTCGCACTGAAAATGCCTTGGAACACCGCTTGCCTTCCGCTGATATTTTGCCTCGTAAATTACATGAAGCCATGCGCTACACGGTTCTCAATGGCGGTAAACGTATGCGTCCACTGCTTACCTATTGCACAGGACAAGTGCTTGGCATTCCGCCTGAAGCACTCGACGCCCCGGCGTGTGCTGTTGAGTTCATTCATGTTTATTCCTTAATTCATGACGATTTACCTGCCATGGATGACGATGATCTTCGCCGTGGCAAGCCAACCTGTCATATTGCTTACGATGAGGCAACCGCTATTTTAACGGGCGATGCCCTTCAAGCGCTGGCATTTCAAATCCTTGCTACCGACCCCACGATTACCACACCCGCTGATCATCGGCTAAAAATGATTACCGCCTTAGGCAAGGCCAGTGGCTCACAAGGCATGGTTGGAGGTCAGGCTATTGATCTTGAATCGGTGGGAAAGAAAATTTCGCTCCCTGAACTAGAAAACATGCACATTCATAAAACCGGGGCTTTAATTCGTGCCAGTATACAATTAGCTACATTAGCGCAACCTGATATTGACGCGACCCACATCAAAAATCTAGATCATTATGCTAAATGTATAGGGCTATCCTTCCAAGTCAAAGACGATATTCTTGACGAAGAAAGTGACACCGAGACGCTCGGTAAAACCCAAGGCAAAGACCAGTCAAATGATAAACCGACTTATCCCGCGTTACTCGGCCTCAATGGTGCCAAACACAAGGCCCAAGAACTACACGANCAAGCCTTAGAAAGTTTAGCTATTTTTGGTTCTGAAGCGGATTTACTGCGTGCCCTCTCTTTATATATCATTGAGCGCACCCACTAACAGTGGTCGTCAAATAACCCGATCACACTGCGAACCTACGAACCCCTAACCGTTAAAAATAACCATGAATTCTCAAGGCGCCTACCCCTTACTGAGTCAGATAGAGACACCGGCCGACTTACGTGCTCTCACTGAAGATCAACTTAAGCCTTTAGCCAAGGAATTACGTGAGTTCTTAACTTACACGGTGAGTATTTCAGGGGGTCACTTTGCCGCCGGCTTAGGCACCGTTGAGTTAACCGTTGCGCTCCACTACATTTACAACACCCCCGACGACCAATTAGTCTGGGATGTCGGCCATCAGGCCTATCCGCATAAAATACTTACCGGACGGAAAGACACCTTAAAAACTATTCGCCAAAAAGACGGGGTCTCCCCTTTCCCTAAACGCAGTGAAAGCATTTACGATGCTTTTGGCGTCGGCCATTCCAGTACTTCTATCAGTGCTGCACTCGGCATGGCCCAAGCCGCTGAACTACAAAACAAAGACAACAAGATGGTCGCCATTATTGGTGATGGCAGTATTACCGGGGGTATGGCCTTTGAGGCCATGAACCATGCCGGCTTCGTCAACACCGACCTATTGGTTATCCTCAATGACAATGACATGTCCATCTCGCCCAATGTCGGCGCGCTCAATAACTATCTTGCCAAGATTCTTTCTTCGCGCCTTTATTCCTCGATGCGGGAAGAAAGTAAAAAAGCCCTGAGCCGGATGCCTAGTGTCTGGGAATTAGCGCGGCGAACCGAAGAACATATTAAAGGCATGGTCGTGCCGGGTACCTTATTTGAAGAATTAGGGTTTAATTATATCGGCCCGATCGATGGTCACGATATGGACATGTTAGTCTCTACGCTGCAAAACCTGAGAAACAACTCGGGCCCGCAGTTTCTTCATATTGTCACCAAAAAAGGCAAAGGCTTTGCCCCGGCTGAAAAAGATCCCTTGGCTTATCATGGTGTTCCGGCCTTTGACCCCAGCAAAGACCATTTACCGAAAGCGCCCCCATCGCCCACGCCGAGTTACACCCAGGTTTTTGGCCAGTGGTTATGCGATATGGCGGAACAAGATCCGCTGTTGATGGGTATCACCCCCGCCATGCGTGAAGGTTCTGGCTTAGTCGCGTTCTCAGAGCGTTTTCCGGAACGTTATTTCGACGTGGCTATTGCCGAACAGCATGCGGTGACACTGGCGGCCGGCCATGCTTGTCAGGGCGCTAAACCGGTGGTTGCTATTTATTCGACCTTCTTACAACGCGCTTATGACCAATTGATTCATGATGTGGCGATCCAAAACCTACCGGTCCTCTTTGCTATAGACCGTGCTGGTTTAGTGGGTCCTGATGGCCCGACCCATTCGGGTAGTTTTGATTTCAGTTATATGCGCTGTATTCCTAATATGCTGGTGATGGCACCGGCCGATGAAAATGAGTGTCGCCAGATGCTCTATACTGGCTTTATCCATAACGGACCGGCTTCGGTGCGTTATCCGCGCGGTCGAGGCCCGGGTGTGGCTATTCAGCAGCAAATGGAAGCCCTGCCTCTAGGTAAGGCGGAAGTGAAGCGCCAGGGTAAGGACATTGTGATCTTTGCCTTTGGCAGCATGGTGACGCCAGCGACGACCGTGGGTGAGCACTTCGATGCGACTGTGATTAACATGCGCTTTGTTAAACCCTTAGATGAAGCTCTGGTCAAAAGAATGGCTGAAAACCATACAGTGATTATTACTGTTGAGGAAAACGCCATTGCGGGGGGAGCAGGCAGTGCCATTAATGAATATTTGCAAGCCATTAAATTACTGCGGCCAACCTTGAACTTAGGATTGCCTGACAGCTATACTGATCAGGGCTCGCGAGAAGAGCTCTTAGAAATTTGCCAACTCGATGTCAACGGTATTCAGACCGCTATCGAGAAATTTATTTAAACTAAACAACGACAACAGATTATGGAACGACTTAAAGCAAAAATACGAGATATTCCGGACTTCCCTAAACCCGGCATCGTATTTAAAGACATTACNCCTTTAGTCAAAGATCCAGCCGCACTCAGATTGGCCATTCATCAACTGACGCACCCTTTTCATGGACGAAACATTTCTGCGGTTGCAGGCATGGAGGCCCGTGGCTTTATTTTTGGTGCCCTAGCAGCATGGGATTTGGGCGTTAGCTTTATCCCTTTACGCAAACCCGGNAAGCTACCATACGATATACAAAGTATTTCTTACGACCTTGAATACGGGTCAGCGACCCTTGAAGCGCATACAGACTCTTTTGAACCGAATGACCGCGTCTTACTGGTTGATGATTTACTTGCAACAGGGGGGACAGCAAAAGCCAGTTGTGAACTGGTTGAGTCTTTAGGGGCAACTGTCGAAGCCTGTGCTTTTGTCATAGAGCTCGACTTTCTTAANGGCCGAGATAAACTGACTGGCTATGAAACNCATTCTTTACTGCACTATTAATCTCTGTACACTAACCCACCGCAGNACTTAACCTGACTACGTGCCCACTACTGCAAAGGCNTTATGATCCTCGACTGCTGCCGCTACTCGTTGGATTAATAAACGATTACTTTCTGGCGCCATCATCCCACCAATAGCCTGTGAAATAANCATCGCTTCAAACGGATACGTTAAATGTGCCCGATAGCGTTGATACAGCGCCTTAGTGTCTACTGCTGGCACACCCTTTTTTGCTAAGCTGTCTTGATAATGCGCTAATAATTTCATTTCATGCTGCCTTCGCACCTCTGGGGCTAGCGCCGTTGCCAAGAAATAAGCCACATCACCAATACCTTCCCCGACTCGAACCATTTGCCAATCTAATAATCCCGGAACCCCTTGGGCATCCCAAAATAAATTACCCGGATGACAATCGTGGTGAACAATGGTTTTCGGCCCTGCCGCTAAAAAACGCATTATTTTTCGTCTATTTTTAGCGTACTGAATAGCTTGAACTTTTACCGATTCAGAGACCAAGCCATTAGCCCGGTACAAACCTAATTTCATTAACGGTACTGCCAATATCGAGCCGAGAAAATCTTCTAAGCGACGCACCCGCCCAGATAACCAACGAAAATCAGTATTAAGTTGCTCACTATTCCAAAACTTTGCATGCAAAATAGCCAGTTGCTCAACGACCTTCATCGNTTGATCAACGGTCAANTCATCACCCGGTTGACCCGGTTGTGCATTTTGTTCTTNTAAATGGCACAACACTAATGTCGATGCCCAGCCTACCGTATGTTTACCCATAACCATAGCGGGCTGCGCTACCGGCACGACTGCCTGTAACTCATGGTAATAGCGGATTTCTGTTTGCAACAGCCGAGGTAAGGCCGTTACCCAACGCACCCATCTTGATGTAGACGGCAATTTAACAAACCAAAGGCGCGCCAAAGATTGCTCACCGTCATGCTCCACTTTCAGATGCACACGTGTCGTTGTACCGATCTCACTGGATAATAATGCCACCGATTGGACCCTTGCCCCGAAAGCATGTTGATCCATAACTGCCTGCGCCCACTGCACAGTTAACTGATCCACCCGACTCACAATAATGGTTGACGTTTCCATGTTCAAAAATATCCTCTATAGCCGACTTAACACGTCCCAATAACTAACAACCGAATCAAATAATAACATGAATAATTGTGACAAAGTCACCTTCAAAAAAAAACCTGCAACTCTTAAAAAGAGCGACAGGTTTTAAAATTTGGAGCTGGTGATGGGACTCGAACCCGCGACCGGTTGATTACAAATCAACTGCTCTACCAACTGAGCTACACCAGCAAAGTCTGACTATTATACAAAAAAAATAATTCTTTACCAGCGTTTTTTTAATAATAGCTTTTAACGTCGCGCTTTTTGACGATGCCCCTTGGCCTTTGCATTAAACGTCCTTTGCGTTTTAAATTTTTGATAACGCCCCGCCGATCCTTTGTTATCCGCGCCCGTTCCTTTAGGTTGCCAAAGCGGAATAAGATGCTGCTTACCGTTACCAATTAATTCGCCGCGTCCCATTGTNTTTAAGGCCTCCCGAAGTAATGGCCAATTCTCCGGATCGTGATAACGCAAGAATGCTTTATGGAGCCGGCGTTGTTTAATTCCTTTAGGTACAGACATATTGGGCGTTTGACGGTCTACCTTACGCAAAGTATCTTTGCCTGAATGATACATGGCCGATGCAATCGCCATTGGCGATGGTAGGAATGCTTGTACTTGATCGGCCCGAAAACTATTCTTCTTCAACCAAAGCGCTAAATTCATCATATCCTCATCGGTCGTACCGGGATGCGCTGCAATAAAATAAGGAATTAAGTACTGCTCTTTGCCCGCCGCCTTTGAATATTTATCAAACATCTCCTTAAAACGATCATACGTTCCCATACCCGGCTTCATCATTTTTGATAATGGGCCTGTTTCCGTATGTTCAGGTGCAATCTTCAGATACCCACCCACATGATGAGTGACCAATTCTTTCACATACTCAGGCGATTCAACCGCCAAGTCATAACGCAGTCCTGATGCGATAAATATTTTCTTAATCCCCGGCAGTGACCGTGCTCGACGATATAAGCGAATTAACGAATCATGATTGGTATCTAGGTTTTTACAAATACCCGGATAAACACAAGACGGCAATCGACAAGCTGACTCAATCGCCTTATTCTTACAGGCTAAGCGATACATATTAGCCGTCGGCCCGCCTAGATCAGAAATATGCCCGGTAAAATGCGGCGACGTATCTCTAATAGCCTCCACCTCACGAATAATAGAATCTTCTGAACGACTCTGAATAATACGGCCTTCGTGTTCCGTAATAGAACAAAATGTGCAGCCCCCAAAACAACCGCGCATTATATTGACCGAGTGTTGAATCATTTCAAAAGCTGGAATCGTAGCATCACCATAAGTTTTATGCGGCAATCTTGAATACGGCAAATCATAAACCCCATCCATCTCCTGCGTTTCCAACGGAATCGGCGGCGGATTAATCCACACTAACCGATTGCCATAATTTTGCACCAATGCTCGCGCGTTGCCGGGGTTTGTTTCACCGTGCATCACTCTGGAGGCATGGGCATACATAATGGGGTCATCTTTAACCGTGTCATAATCAGGTAATTGAATAACCGTTTTAAAGCGTTGTTGCTTTTTAGTTAACCCTGAAAATTGCACTACTTTTTCATTGGAATCAACGGGCTTGTCTCCCTGCTCACAATCAGGCTTTGCCTGATAAGGATCTGTAGGCGCTGTGACCGCACCCGGCTTATCAATGACAGTTGAATCCTTAACCGCCCACCCTACTGGAATCTCTTTACATAAATGAGAGGTCCCGCGAATGAAACTTAAATCCTTAACCAACTCGCCTGCCGCCAACCGATGGGCAATTTCGACAATTTGCCTTTCAGCATTCCCATAAACTAACAAGTCAGCCTTGGCATCCAACAGCACGGACCGACGCACTTTTTCTGACCAATAATCATAATGCGCCATACGCCGCAAACTGGCTTCAATGCCGCCAATGATCACGGGCACTTGCTTATAAGCCTCTCTGCAGCGATGCGAATAAACATTAACCGCACGATCAGGACGTTTACCGGCCACGCCACCTGCCGTATAGGCATCATTAGAACGAATTTTTTTATCCGAGGTATATCGATTCACTAACGAATCCATATTCCCACCGGTGACCCCAAAAAACAAGTTGGGTTGCCCCAACGCCCGAAAGTCTTCAACGTCTTGCCAATTGGGTTGCGACAAAATACCGACACGAAACCCTTGTGACTCAAGTAACCGACCAATTAATGCCATACCAAAACTAGGATGATCAACATAAGCATCCCCAGTCACCAAAATAACATCACAACTATCCCAACCCAACGCATCCATTTCCACACGTGTCATTGGCAATGTTTCAGCAACCCCAAAACGATGCGCCCAATGCTTACGGTAAGAAAAAATATTTTTCGTCTGTAGCGTAGTCATTTTTTGTGCAAAATGTGCTTTATGGTTTTCGGATTATGTTGGATCAATGTTTTTAAGAACAAGGGCATTTCAATATTATAACTGCACTCTAAAAACAAGGCCTGTTCACGCACTTTTTTTTGAGACAACTGGGGATAATGAGGTGAAAAACAAAAAGCAATCACGTTAGCACGACCTTTGACCGGCAAAAAACAAACACGCTGTTCAAAAACCCGCAAAAGATAATTCGCATTTTCTTGAAATGCCGCGCGCTGACTACCCCATAAATTGATGATCATTATACCGCTTACTGACATTATTTCCTTGCACTTATTAAAAAAAGCCTTTCCCCGCACGGAATCAGCCATGGCACTATGATCAAAAGCATCCACAACCAGCAAGTCATAGCTTGTTTTTTTTCTGAACGCTTGCTGGTGGATAAAGTCTCCGCCGTCGCCAATCAATAATTGCATTCTCTCATCACGCGACAAATCAAAGTATTTGATACTCGCTTTGACAACATCACGGCGTTTTTCAAGCACGGTCATGGCGCAGGACTGATAATGATTTAATAAAAATTGCGTCAACGAACCACCGCCTAAGCCCACCATCAAAACCTGTTTAGCATCTGGACAAAAAACCAAACCCAATGNCATGGACCGAACATAGGTTAAATGCAGCCGCTCAGGATCGGCTACTAAAAAACTACTTTGCCGAGAACTCGTGCCAAAATGCATCGACCGCACACCATTTGCCTCCACAATTTCCAGAATACCGTCCGAACTCTGCTGCTGATGTATTACACTACCGCCATATTTCTGCATACTAAAACCGTCGAGATATCATTTTTTAAAAAAGACCGTCGTAAAAAAATATTTCACCTGTGAAAAATATTACCTTATTTAACCACCGTCAATTATGGTCTATTGCGGGCCCCTTGATGATTGCCAACCTCTCCACCCCACTCCTTGGACTGGTTGATAGCGCTATTATGGGGCATCTGGAATCTCCCGCTTATTTAGGCGCTGTCGCATTGGGCGGCATGATCTTTAATTTCATATTCTGGGGATTGGGCTTTTTACGCATGGGAACAACCGGTGTCATCGCCCAAGCCTATGGCCAACAAGATGCTTTTGAAATCAAGGCAATATTGGTCCGAACCCTCCTTTTAGCCTTATTACTGGCCAGCCTCATTTTACTCAGCCAACCAGTCATTATTGCGTTAAGTTTACAACTCATCGACAGTAGCCCAGCAATCAAGACCTTAACAGAAACTTACTTTACAGTCCGTATCTGGTCTTCCCCCGCGACCTTAGTCAATTACGTTCTAATTGGCGTTTTTATTGGTTTACAAAAGACCAAAGCCTCTCTAGCTATTGTCGTCAGTACCAACCTAACCAATATAGTCTTGGATATCTTCTTAGTCGTTATTCTTCACCAAGGTATCGCCGGCCTTGCACTCGCTACTGTACTCTCAGAATACACCGGCATGATCACCGGCCTTTTTTTACTGCGAGTCGTGTTACCAAAAAACAATAGCCCCTGGCCTGGAAGGACTGCCTTTTCTTTCAAAAAAATTAAATACCAACTGACGATAAATAACAACCTCTTTATTCGAACACTTTGTTTAATTTTTTCCTTTTCCTTTTTTATCAGCCAAAGTGCGAAATATGGCCCGGTGATTCTGGCTGCCAATACACTGTTAATGAATTTTCAAGCCTTAATGGCATTTGTACTCGATGGTTTTGCACACGCGACTGAAGCCTTAGTCGGCAAAACACTGGGTCAACAAAACCAACACTTACTCCAGCAGACCCTTAACACAGCAACACTCTGGTCCTTTTCCATGGCTGTATTTTTCTCCTTACTTTACCTGCTACTGGGAGAGCACTTCATTAATGTTTTAACGGATATCATGCCGGTTCGTAGTACCGCCGCCACCTATTTACCCTGGGTGATACTCACCCCGGTTATTTCGGTCTGGTGCTATCTATTAGACGGTATTTTTATTGGCGCAACCTGGTCGCACCACATGCGCAATACAATGGCATTTTCAACGCTTTTTTGTTTCCTGCCCGCTTGGTATCTCAGCCAATCACTGGGTAACCATGGCCTTTGGTTTTCATTGGTTATCTTTATGCTCGCCCGAGGACTTACGATGGCTTGGATCTTTAAAAAAACGCCCTTATTCGTACGCTAACTGCCCATTCAACCGGTTGCTACAAAACGAATTTGTTAATCGCCCCCGAGTTCTAGTAGAATTAACGTAATACCCTCAGTATTGCTAGCTACAGGCAAAAAACCCATGACTAAACTTTTTCTCATTCTCAGCTTATTAGTGCCGTTGTACGCCCATGCCGTTGACAACCCTCCAGAACAATGGCAACCCACGACTTTATCTGATGCTTCTATCAAAAAAATTCAAACCGCTAAACATCAATATAACCAATGTATTTCTAAAGAAATTACCAACTTAAGCACAGGATCGCTAGATGTTCGTGATGCTACCCATCATGTTATAAAAAGTTGTGAGGCAAAACTGTCGATTATTCGGCGCACATTTCTAGATGAAAATGTCTCAACACTCTTAGCGGATCGCTACTTAAAAATGTCACGCACCCAAACAACACGAAAAACATTAAAACATTTAATGTTCCTGGATGCCGCAAAAAAAATGGGATACCCCGGGGCAAAATAATGAATACAAACCTAACCGTTGACTTACTGCTTATTCCCAGCACACTGGATGCTTACCATATTGCGCTTGCTTCTGGCGTTTTAGTGTTGTCTGTTATTTTAGTCATAACACTTTTAGTGCTAACCGCTAACCTTCGAAAACAAAAGAAAGCCATTGCTCCAACGACTGCGCCCAATGCACCNGTAGCCNTTGTAGAGCCTCAAATTATTGAGAAGGTTATTGAAATTGAAAAAGAAGTCCTGGTTCCAGGTCCTGCACCTAAACCGGTNATTCTAAAAGAATTCACACCGGATGCTGCAACGCAACTCCTTAGCTTACTGCAGAAAGATGCCCGATTTATCGACTTNATCTATGAAGATATCGCCGCTTATAACGATCAGGAAGTCGGTATGATTGCGCGCGTTGTTCACGACGGTTGCAGTAAAGTTATTAACGAACATTTTATCCTAGCACCCATTTGCCCCGATAAAGAAAATAGCCCCATCACGATCCACGATAATTTTGATGCCGATGCCTTTTTTCTTACCGGCAATATAACCGGCCAAGCCCCTTTTACCGGAACACTCATTCACAAAGGCTGGCAGGTCACTGAAATTAAATTACCCAAAATATCTGAAAACCATAACGTTAGCATTATCACTCCCGCAGAGGTTGAACTATGACAAGCAGTACCCCAGAACACCCGAGTCACAAATTTTCAATTGGTATTGATTTAGGCACCACCCACTCCGTTTTATCTTATATTGAACCTCCTCTTAATGAACTGGATGAACCCACACAAAACATTCTGGCAATTCCACAACTAACCGCGGCCGGTGAAATCGAAAACAAACTCCAACTACCCTCATTTATTTATCAAGCCCACAGCGCTGAACTTTCCAAAGGCGCCACGGTGCTCCCGTGGACCGCTGAACCTGAGCACTTGGTCGGCGAAATTGCCCGTAACCGTGGTAGAAAAACACCGTTACGCCTTGTCTCCAGTGCTAAAAGTTGGCTTTGCCATACCAGCATTGACTGTAAAGCCCCTATTTTACCGACCGAAACGCAAGATGAAGTTGAGCGCATTTCGCCCTTTGACGCTTCAGTCGCTTACTTACAGCATTTAACCAATGCCTGGAACCATCAATTCCCTGCACACCAGTTAAATCAACAAGACCTTACTATTACCGTACCCGCTTCTTTTGACCCTGCAGCACGGGAATTAACCATTGAAGCCGCTCATACCATTGGGCTAAAACAAGCCGTTTTACTTGAAGAACCCCAAGCTGCTTTTTACAGTTGGATTGAAAAAAGCCAAGGGGGTTGGCGAGATCAAGTCTCGGTCGGTGACATTATCTTGGTTGTTGATATTGGTGGCGGCACTACTGACCTCTCACTCATTGCGGTGACTGATAATGACGGTAATTTAGAATTAACCCGCATTGCTGTTGGTGACCACATCCTGTTAGGCGGCGACAACATGGATCTTGCCTTGGCTTATACCGTTAAAGCCAAACTAGAAAAAGAAGGCGATCGCTTAGCGCCTTGGCAAGTACAAGCCCTCTCACATAGCTGCCGTGAAGCCAAAGAAAATCTTTTTTCTAACCCAGATGTCAATGAAGTGCCTATTGTCGTCTCTAACCGCGGTTCTTCTCTCATTGGCGGTGCGTTAAGAACAGTGTTAACCCGCGAAGAATTAAATCAAGTCCTTATTGAAGGCTTTCTACCTCAGGTCGTTGTCAGTGAGACCCCCATGGCACGTCCCAAAGGCGGGCTTCGCACCACAGGACTCCCCTATGCTCAAGATGCCGGCATTACCCGTCACTTGGCGGCTTTCTTAAGAAAACAACAAAATGCAACTGCTGATCTAGCAGGCTTTAACCTTTCTAAAGATAACAGCTTCCTACACCCCACTGCCGTTCTTTTTAATGGCGGTGTCTTAAAAGCCGATGTCTTAATAGAGCGCATGATGACGGTCATTAATAGCTGGCTAACCACTGAACAATCGCCTGAAGCGCGTATCTTAACCGATATTGAATTGGATGCAGGAGTTGCACGAGGCGCTGCTTTTTTTGGTTATATGCGCCAACACAACGGCATTCGAATCCGCGGCGGCACCGCGGCCTCTTTTTATGTCGGCGTTGAAAGCGCCATGCCCGCTGTACCGGGTATGCCGCCTGAAATTGAAGCGCTCTGTATCGCCCCTTTTGGTATGGAAGAAGGAACTGAAGAGATTGTTCCTGAAGATGAATTTGGTTTGGTGNTTGGTGAACCGGTCCGTTTTCGTTTCTACAGTTCTAACAGCCGCCGTGATGACAATGTTGGTACGCGCCTAGACTTCTGGAGTGAGGAAGAACTCGAGGAACTCTATGAAATTGAAGTGACCTTATCGGCTGAAAAGCATCAGGTTGGAGATGTTATTCCGGTACATTTATGTGCGGCCGTTACCGACGTTGGTACCCTCGAATTATTAGCCATTTCCAGTACCGATAAAAACGATCGCTGGAAAATAGAATTTGATGTCCGCAATGATGATGACTAACGCGCCCTTTCTTTTCGTATTATGAGCGATCTTAACACCATGACTTTAGAAAACTTCATTAATAAACTCACCCTTGAACGGGTGAGTTTTAGCGACACTATCGCCATTATTGAGCGCCATTACCACTATAGTCCCGTTGAATTTAGTAACGGCTCTGCACCCGACACCTTAATCAATGCTGCAGGCAGCAATGAAGGGTCGTGTAAGCTATTTGCTTTTGCAAAGATTCATCAACTATCAGAGCAACAAACCCTGGCCCTTTTTGGCGATTTCTACTGGCAAGATGTCTTAGAGGAACCTGAGGGGTGCGGGCATCAAAATATTCGCAACTTTATGGCTTATGGCTGGCAAGGTATCCACTTTAATGGCACCGCCTTAGTCGCTAAATAATGCTATTGTGAACGTTGACTACCTGATCATCGGTCAGGGTTTGGCGGGCAGCCTGTTAGGCTACCGNCTCATACAAGCCGGTCGCCGCATTGTCATTATTGATCCTGCCAAAGAAAATGCCTCGCGCATTGCCGGCGGGCTCATTAACCCCGTCACCGGGATGCGGTTTGTCAAAAACCCAAATGCTGAAGTCTGTCTGAGCCACGCAAAACGATTATACCAAGCNCTGGAATCAACTTTTAATACGCCCTTCTTTCTCGAGAAAAAACTACTTCGGTTTTTTAAAAATGCAGAGGAAAAAGCCGCCTTCAATAAACGAAAAAACGACCCGGCCTATCAGCCTTTTTTTAATCACGCGACTCAAGACAACACGCAGCTCGCTGACTTTACCTGTCCTTTTGGCGCTATTGAACAACGCCAAACCGGTCATGTCTTAACGGCACGGTTATTAGTGCAATTACAA
>JGI26249J51723_1000091_pt1 | contig 33087 bp, 16 predicted proteins | sample SaaInlV_135m_DNA_FD_51723 | JGI IMG/M metagenome (IMG submission 51723) | reverse complement strand
ATCATCTTCAATATTTCGTAATTCATTACCTTCTTCTTTATTACCATTATACATCTGCCAATCTTTAGTCAAATCATCGACTAAAGATATTAACAGTGATGAAACACTTACATATCCATTATTTGAATTTGATATACCATAATGAGTTAATTCATCAAGTGATATTGTATTATTATTAAATACAGACATATAGGATTAAGTTCCATGTACATCTAGATTCACATCAGTATTAAATATCCAATCACCAGATACTAACATGCATACTCGCATCCCCTTACTATTTGGTAATGTCGATCTTAACCCATAATATCTACGATGATCTTCTCCTGTTTCATTGGTAGTATTTGTAACAGCTCCGCTATTATATGAACTCATTGGTACTGTTGAACCTTCTGCAACAACTTCGGCAGAAGAAAAACATACCATATCAATTTCTTCTTTAGGATACATAACTCTTTGAGTAGTTAATCCAGTTGGAAATGTTATAACAAACCTATTATCATCTGTTATTGCTAATTGTTCCATTGGGTTTATCACCGCATTACTATCTGTCTGATGTCTAGTCGCAGATTTATGAACATCCCATGGTTTAAATGTGTCATATTCACGTACAACAAATCTCCATATTTTCTTTGATAACTCTTCTTCTTGCAGATAATCCTCTCTATCAAGTATAGATAATATTATAGCATTTTGTCCACTTGTTGAACTTCTAAACGCATCCGACCCGATTGCAATTGATTCCCCACCCAATCTATGCACTTGTGTCAGTTGACTACCAGGAACGTGACTATCCAAGGCAGCACTAGAATAATATATTCCAAAATCACTTGGATATAATGACTCCCTTGAACAAGAATATAAACAATGTACTGGAAAATTAGATATAGGATCTCTCCTAGTCTGTCCAGTATAATTATCAACAAGTCGTTGAGAAACAAACCATGCATAATCATCGTTTTGATCGACCCCTGCATCATCCCATATAGAAAAACCAATACCACGTTCCGTAATTGTTAATCTATATGACATCGGATACGCACCACCATCTATTAGTTTTGGAAATCGTTTAAACCACCCAGGCAATTTTCGTTTATTTCTAGCTTTTATTGTTAATTGAGATCCGCCTTCTTCGTTTATATATGGGAATATATTATCTTCGAAATTAATATCAACCAATTCTCCTGGACTTCTAAAAACCGACCCATCAACATAAACACCGCCACCAGCATGTGATAACTCATCAAATGTAACAGATTCTGACATCACTATGCTGCCAGAATCCGTCAATTGCAATGAAGTTGCAATATTTACCTTTAACCACCCATACATTGGGTTTGGTATACCAACATAACCATTTTGGAAACCTGTCCTGCCTGTCACACCATATGATGCCCAACCAGGAGACACCGTCCCTGTGACTGCACCATCCACATCATCTAACAGTTCCGCAGTCGCTGCGTATCCAGCAATAGTACTGCCACCATTCGGATCAGGAACATATTCTACAGTAACATGAACCGATGTATATGGAACTTGATTTTCAATATAAATTCTATTACCCATTACACTATCGGTAGAAGCAGTAAAATATAATTTAAAAGTATCATCATTATTTAATGCAGAAACAATTGTCTCAGCCGAAGCATCAACATCACCATCACCACTAGATGAAACACAAGTAACTAATGTTGATGTATGATCCATCAATAAATCATAACCTACGTTCTGTTTTATTGATGATACTTGTATCCTAACAGAATCATTCCCACTTAACTTACCATTGATTTTAAATGTCTTTCTTAATGTTTCTCCCAAATACCAATCATCAGAATCATTAACATCCGGTTGTGAGCCAGGAGCAACCACCCCAGAATCAACTGCACCCATCCAACGATATCCTGGATGTCCTTCCATAGATTCGGTATAATCATCACCTATAACATTATTACCATAAAGATCTAAATCAACTTCATTTACTTTATTACCAGTAGCATATATTGTCAATCCTTTATTTTGTCTACGTCTATTTAACTGAAATAATTCTCTTTTAAATTCAGGATCTTGACTATATAATCGTTCTCTTTCATCAAATTCAAACCTAATTCTATATTTCTGAGAAATACCACTATTAACTTTGGCATTCGGTTCTATTTCATTGGTAGTTTCTACTAAAAGAACGTGTTGATATTTATTAGAACCTAATAGATTACCAAAATTACTGTCACAATAATTAGCACTACCCGTATACTTCACATCATTTATATTCACTTCACTAAAAAATGATTTTGTTATTTGTACTTCAGCAGCAGTATTTAGTGGGATTTGAGTTCCATAATACAATGGCCATACACGTGTTAAATCGGTGGCAAGAGCGTGCAATAAACCAGAACCTACTTGCATCATATCAATGTCACCAAATACAGCTTCCTCTGTGAAACTACTAAACCCACTACGCTGTCGTGATATCCCATAATTATGTAGGGCAGATACTTCAATCGTAGTACCCCCACCTGTTAATCCGCTAATATGTGGCATAAATTATCCTTATCCTTTTTTTATCAATCTATTATGTTCATCATTTGATTTGACAACTTCATTTCTTAATGTAGCTAATGTAGATGCACCCACTCTATTAATATTAGCAACTTCTAATTCTAATATAGGCATCCATGCAATAGCACATTTCCAATCATCATATTCTTTATTACTATTTTGTGGGTCAGTTCCAATAACCTTTGTATACCACATACATCTATGTATCTTAGGAACACCATTTTCATCTTCACGTATTTCCTCACATGCACTACCCAATGGACAAGTCATAACTATATCATTATCTAACACACTAATCTCTCCTACATAATATCATATTACTATATTTAGGTGAAATTGATGAATTAGATATACTACCTGTCAATCCAACATTACTTAAACTATGATAATGGGATCCACCACCACCTTGATATGCTCCAGCACTATTGGTACTAGTCCCTGTAGCAACTTGCTGCATATAGTAATAATTCCTCCAATGATGATACCACCATCCACCATGAGCATAGTTATAAACAACAGCTGTTCCGCCAGTAGCATTAAAAGAATTGGAATCAGAATGTTCGTGACTTGGCATTTCATTAATACTTAAAGTATGTCCATCAGTAGTACCATTGACTTTTAATGTGTGTGGATGATCATGATTAAACACATTTGATGCATATGTATCCCCCCTAATAGTACCACCCGACTCATTATTTTGCATAACACGTAATAGAGTGTCATTAACTGAAGTCTTGTTTCCATTAATATCCGTGTCAGTCGTTACCAAATGCCACCCATTAGGTGGACTAGATTGATAAAATACCATGGTAGTTCCACTCTCAAATGTATTATCACGAATGGCGGTGTCTATCATATTATCAATATTTGGTTTATCTGTGAGATTTGACCAACTTACTATATGAGTATGTGTTTGTATTAAGGTATCAATATCATCTTTAAGAAACTGTAACCTATCATCTAACGCAGTTATATCACTTCTTACATTGTTAGTTTTAGCAGATTCATTAAGTGGGTGGGAAGTATATCCACCATCCTCAGAAATGCCTAATGATATCTGTGTTTTTGTTATTCTATCTTCAATAGCTGCCGTGAAATCTCTATCGTCTTGTCTAGTAGAAAATAAATCGATAAACTTAGATTCATATACACCATCTACCGTAATTTCATATTCGTCTTTAAATGACTTTAATTTCATATCTAATAAATTAATATCAGAACTTATAACATTTCCAGTTGCATATACATTATTGTTATATGATGTATATACCCCCACATCAGACAACCCTATATTATCACGTATCACATCAATATGATTAAGAGTACCAACATATCTATCATTTAAATCAAATGCATAAGTTTCAATAACATTTCTTCTAGTTCTAGCAATATCTAATTCTTTATCATGTCTAGTATTTAATAACTTTAAATTATAATCTAAATCATGTATATCATTACCAATATTATCTGAAATAGCATATGTATTAGAACCCCAATGATCCGATGTGTATACCCCCGTATCAGACAATCCTATATTATCACTCATCACTCCAATATGATTAAGACTATTAATATGTCTGTCATTTAAATCGAATGCATACGTTTCAACTCTATTAATATTATTTTGAAGAAGAGTAATTTCCCCATCATGTCTATCATTTAATGATTTTAAATCTTTATCCAAATAGTTTATATCATTACCAATATTATCTGAAATAGCATACACATTACTAGAATTAGAAATGTATATACCATCATCATCCAATCCTATATTATCACGCATTACTCCAATATGATTAAGAGTATTAATATGTCTGTCATTTAAATCGAATGAATAATTCTCAACTTTAATTATATAGGTTTCAAGAAATTTAAATTCTTTATCATGTCTAGTATTTAATAACTTCAGATTATAATCTAAATCATGTATATCATTACCAATATTATCTGAAATAGCATATGTATTAGAACCCCAATGATCGGATGTGTATACTCCACCAACATCCAATCCTATATTATCACGCATCACCTCAATATGATCAACAGTACTAACATATCTACCATTTAAATCATGTAAGAACACATCAACAGAATTCAATCGAAAATCTATTAAATCAATATCTAATTTAATATTATTAGCGGTACCATAAAACCTTTGGCCGGATGTATAATCACCATCTTCTGACAACCCAACATTTATAAACGCATTATCTTGTCTCTCAGTTAATTTCTGTATATTTAAATCATTCTGGTATGCATATTCATATGTTTCATTAATAGACCCCACCATGTTGTCTTTTACACTTGTTCTTAAAACATCCCAATCTCCAAATATAAGTTCTATATATTCAGAATGATCCTTCTGCACGTTATTTTTTTGCCTCCACCCATCAAAAGTGTCTGTCTTATTAATTGTTGATAGTGACGGATATTTTACGTTTATCATACGACTGCCTCTAATATTTTCGGTAATTGTTTAATAGTTAAGGATCTTGTCCCAACCATAATCGAGCTCCTTTCCATGGTATATTTAATGTGTGTGTACGGTGTAACTGACACACCAGAGTATGTAACTTCGCCGTTAATGTCATTTCGTGAATCAAATTCTAAACTACTTCCGTCGTGATCAATGTAACCTCCCCCGATAACTTCCATCCTGTCATGTCTTCCTGTTATAGTTACATCTAAACGGTATACACCTGGTGGAACGTAGTAAACCCCCTCTTGTTTAACACGGGGGTTACTGTAAAGGGTATAGGTTTTGTCTTCATATAAAGTAGATCGCCACTCATTATTATGAAAAATAAATATTTCATGAGCGGTCTTCCACTCCTGAAATTGTCTTACTGATACGTCATTAACTATATGGTGGATGTTACTAGTAAACGGTGGAATATCATCCGTAGTATAATCTGTATAATCCGATCCAAATTCATCATAAATCGATGGCAATATTGATTGAGATTTGTCCGTTATAAATAAAGTCATTTACGACACCCGTCTCCACATATATACTGTTATATACGGCGGCATGTTTGGTATCTGTTCTCCGCCACCTCTACTTGAAGTATTATAAAAAATAGATGTACCATGATATGAATGTGCGTGGGAAGTATATGAAAATGATGAAGTCTTGTCTTTCCATTCAATGGCTCGTTTACCGTTTATTTCTCTTGTACATGTGAATTCATCCAAATCCCTTTCAGTCCCGTCATTCATAACACAGGCACCGCCATATGTCCATGGGAACTGTTCCGATATACCATTTTGCATACCATTAACTTTTAATTCGCTATCCCCAGCAAACAAGTGATCATGACTTGGTAAATTCGAAATAGTTATTTTATTATAAAAATTACCACCCACAAGTCCGTGTGTAGTAAGATCCACTTCCATTCCTCTACCACCAGTTACCTTACTTCCACCATTTGGATTTATTGGCAATAAGAATTTATTTCTTCCAAAACTCTCCCACGTTCCAAACCCCAACAATAGTGATGGGTTGTTATCATCATTAGCATTAGTATATATAGATCCAATAGGATATATCTTTTTACCCATTTCATTTATGGCAGCTGCTAGGATTTCTTCTGTCGCTGACAGAGTGGCGATATCTGGATCTTTCCATACGATTGTTCCATCACCAGTTGCCGTTAATACTTTATCTGTATCATTAGAACTTGGACTTGGGGCATGTATTCCAGCTGGGTGTGGTGGATGTAATACTTCCTCAGCACTCAACACCCCCTCACTACTTATATTTAATCTATCTCCAACTTTAATAACACCATGTTTGTTAGTTTCCGCATAAAAACTACGAACATCTGGTTCAGTCATATGAGCTGATTCATCTTGTACGGTAGATCTTGTTGCTTTACCCCCGACAGTATACCATATATCACCCTCTAACGGTGTTCTATTATAATTCGGCAAAGCAACAGTTGAATCTGGATTCGGGAACCCCTCGGAAACTATTCTACCACCTAATCCGTTTGATCTATCATCAAACCTTTGTTCAAAAGATATAAATTTGGAACTAAAAGATTGTCTATTATTTTCTAAATCAGTGTCAATTGAACTGACTTTAATGTCTAATGCATCAATATCGTGTTTTATATTATTTGTTACAGCATGAGTATTAATATTAGAAGATTCATACGTACCATTACTAAGAAGTCCAGTATACGATTGCATAGTATCAATAATATTATTAACATCTTTAATATCATTGATATTACTATTAATAATATCATTCTTTAACGCAATCAAATTATAAACAGATTCTATATTACTTTCACGTTCAGTTTCTTCGTTATCTATTATTGATTTTAAATATTTAATATCATCCGTTATTGTATTATGTCCATTAGAATCAATAGGATTATAAATTAAATTCCCCAATCCTAAAGCAGATGTCATAGTACTATTAAACGTATTGTCTAATGTGGTAATATATCTTGTATTAGTAGATATATCAATCTCTTTTAATTCAATTAAATTGTGAATATCCTGATCAGCTATACCACGAACATTATCTTCAGTCTGTATCATATTTTTCAATAATATAATATCATCTGCAATACTATTATCTGTATTATTCAATGATGTATATACACCTTCTTCATCAAGTCCAATATATAATAAATATCTAATCAACTTTGTATCATTATGTGATATATTATTTTTATTAACTTCTATAGAACGACGCACATCCAAAAAGGTTTTTCTAAATTCTTCTGTATTATCAACAATACTATTATAATTATCACTAATTAATCCATTTAAATATATAATATCATCTGCAATACTGTCATCTGTATTATTCAATGATGTATATATACCACTTGAACTAAGACCAATCTGTGGTAAATATGTAAGTAATTTGTCATCATTACGTGATATATTAATCTTATTTTTAGTGATAAGAATATCATGTTCAGCAAATTCTTTTCTAAATTCCTCAGTATTATCTATTATACTTTCAGCATTGTCTTCTGTTATTGATTTTAAATATTTAATATCATCCGTTATTGTAGTTCTTTGTAATATACCATTTTTTGATGAATATTCACGTAACGCTTCATATTTTGATTCAACTAATCCTAATTCTTTAGTTATTAAATTAACAAAATTAGTACTATTTAAATTAATATTTATTTTATTAGTATGTATATTGGCACGATTAAGTTCTACTTGCGTATCTAATAAATTAATATCATGAAATATTATATCAGAATTAGCGTATACATTTTTTTCACCAGAATTATATGTCCCATCATCCAATAATCCAATATTACTAAATGATGTTGATATTCTAGCTAGAATATCAACAATACTTTGGTTATTTTCATCAATATGGGTATCTAACTCATTTATAACAGATACGATATTATTATCTACTATATCACTGAATCTACCAATATCAGTTCGTAGATGATTCCAATTCCCAAACGATTGTTCTAATATTATTAAATCTTCTAATATTAAATTAGTTTTATCTTTCCAATCATCAAATGAATCAGTACGTAATACTTTAGTTATATTATTATAATTATCAGTTATGGCCATGTTTTTGCTCCAATAGCATTTCTAAAAGTAATTTGATTTCCTTTACGTCATTTTTCAAATTGTTTAATTCTGATAATTGACTCTTTTCTTTATTCCTCTTCATAATATATTTAGAATATTCTTCTTTGTTGGTATTAATAATTGCATAAGAATTTGTATCTCTAACAATGGATGGATTACCTTCAACTTTTTTATAATTCATAATATTTACGCAGTAGCTATAACTCTTAAATCTTTAACCATAGGGATACTTGAAGAATTATTTGCACGTAATACTAACTTCACTCCAAATGAAATAAAATCATCAATATCATTCACATCAAATTCAAATTCAAACCATTCATTTTCTGATACAGACACCATATCATTATATTCCCTAGTATTTGGTACTCTAATATACTTTAGACTTCTATATTCTACTGTGTCTGTTGTTTTTGTTTTATAATAAACAGCAACATCAGACCCAAATGGTTTATAAACACTTATCGTTATTTTTAAAGAACTTGATGCATCATTCAATACCACCTCTTTAGTAATATACCGACAATCACACGACCCACCACTACTTTCTAATTCTGATACAAACCCATTGTTTGCAACATAATTCCACGAAAAGGTATCATGTCCTATTTCGTCTAATGTAACAGGATCTACATTCCAATCTGGATAATTCACTCTATTAGATTGTAATATGGCAGAACATCGTTTATAATCGATTATTGGGGAAAGGTAATCATTGTTTGATGAAAGTGTAGAAACAAGTTCTAATGAAGGATTATTGCCGAAAAAATATTCATTCTCATATGAGAATGATGTTCTAGTAGTATCAAAAGAAATTCCGCCACCATCTGGAATTATTGGAGAAAATACACTATCTGGAATTCCTGGCAAATTAGTAGAATGTTGAGATGTACCACTCGTTGTTTTAATACTATATGAAAGAGAAGTATTATTAAATATCAAATCGGTAATAGATGGATACATAATATCATAAGTTAAATTAATATATACTCTTGCTTTATCATAACCATGTTCAGATTGTGGTGTAAATAATCCACCATTTATTGGTGTTACCCCAGTACCGCTTACCTTATTGCCACGTATCATACCAGAAATAGTCCCATCATCTGGATGATACCAATTATACTTTTCTCTACTAATATCTATAGTAAATGTATCTAATGTNGTGGATACTACTGTATGAACTCCATTTAAATGAGAACCCAAGATAGATACTGCATCATTATCACCTCCATATCTAGAGTCAGATCTAATACCAGTTATTGCAACTAAACTCCTACTTTTATACACTTCTGAAACTAAATGATGATTGTTGACATGAAATGTAACCATACTAGAATTAGGAGTAAGTTCTACACTAAGTTCGCCCAACATAACAGAATTTATGTCATATCCATTAATATCACTAAAAGTATTGTTAAAAAGTAATTTCCCTGGTTTAGTAATATCAAATTTAGCTCTATATATACTAAACTTTAAATCTTCCATTTGATCCGCAGTCCACGTTGATGCGTTTTGTGATTTAAAAAATACACCAGCATATGGTTGTTTTGATATAACACCAGTACCATCTAATGATTCTTCACCCAATCTAGATACATGACAACGATAATCTTGAGTATCCGCAAGTATTACAATACAATATTCCTTTCCGTGTTTTAAATGAACAGGATAATCAAATCTAAAATTTGTTGCAACTGACCCATCATCCGAAATATTAATTTTATCGGCAGATACTACACATTGATTCCCCAACAAAGTTTGCCCAGGAAATCCAGCAACCGTATCTCTGATTTGAAGTCTTACTGGTATTTGTGGTGCAGTATCAACCGGCTTAGTCGAGAAAAATAAATCAACTGAACTAACAAACATACCATTATCTGGTTTAACTTCTATTGTTTGTGCTAGTGGATCGTACCAACCAGTATCAGCTATTGTAACTCTCCCAGAATACACAGTATCTGTGGTAGAAGTATCCCTAGTTGTATTAGTTTTTACTATTTGCGCCGTCCTAGTCTGCACTATAGTATCTTGAACATTGCTAATAATTCCAGATGCACTATATGTACTTTCAGCAGATGTCCCAGCATCAGATGAATTGTTTTTTTGATCAGTTAATCTAAAATCTCGTGAACCACAACGGAACCTAATACTATCAGTATTTGGAATTTCAAAAAAACCTACTAACTCTCCAGCATTACTAGTAGTTAACGATGATATACTTCCTTTTTTATAAGAATACTTCCCAACATTCTGAGAACTAAAATCACCACCGATTGAAACTATCATTAAATCCTCACCAACAATATACTCAGTATTACTCTGAGGTATGTTATCTATTACTATAAATTCAACATCAGTAGCCGATGAATATATAAGTCCTAATATTCTTGTTCTATAATTACTACTTGCACCCTGCAATACTAATCTCACATTATTTTTAATTTTATTATTAATAATGGTATCATTAACAAATTCAGTAGTAGAACTATATGTATTAGATAAATTATTCATAACAATAGAAGTCGCAGTAGAACAATACTCAGTAACATTTTTCCCATCAAAAAACGCATATAATTTAGTATTCGGTTTCATCGCATCAGCTTTAAACATTATAGGTCTAGACCTAATAAATGGGACGATTGTGGTATCTATTACTTTATCACCAAGTCTTTCTGTCTTTATATTTTCTTGGAGACTAGTAATAACACCGGACTGTCTCTCATGCTCAGTAACCGCTTCATACGTATCTTGAAACGTAATTCTCCTTATGCCCCATCCACCGTTGCCTGCCCCTCTTATTTGTTCAGTTTGTGTTGGACCTACTTGACCAGAAGATTCCCTTGTTGTCCACGAATCTATAATTTCACCCCATTTTGTACCAAGAACTCCTGATTGTTCAACAGTCGCAGCAAATTGTGCATATTCATCACGTTTTATTGTAACATCTGGCGATCGGTTNACATCTCTCCAATTATCATTTGGCGGATTTAAAACAANTCCCCCCCTAAAGGTAAATACGGCATATGGATTCACATTAACAGTTTTTGATGATTTTGGTTGAGTGATTATTTTTTCCTCACCATAAGGCAACATGATAAGTCCATCTTTAATTGTATAATGACTTGAATCGGGTACATTTAATTCAAAATTAACATTACTTTCAGAAAATTTTGGACGTAATACACCACCCGCATAATCTATAGAACATTGATAATTAACATCCTTTATATCACCAATATTATGTCCTAGAAATGGTTCTACTAAAAATCCATTTTTAAATCTATTATTACCATTGGCATCAGTTATTGTCATATCACTTGTTTCTTTTTCTAATAAACTCAAACTTGTATAATATTCTAAATTTGATATACGAGTTTCTAATTTACGAATATCATCCATCTTATATAACTGATTATCTACCGCAATATAATCTACATCTTTAGCAGATGATGTATATTCAGTCGCTTCAAGCTTATACAATAACATTCCATCAACAAAATTAGTTGGATATGATGGTCTTACTGATGCGTTACCATATTGAATATTAAACATACCATCACCCGTTAAATATATTTTATCTCTTCTTCTTAAATATAAACGATAGTCTGTAATGATACTAGATCTATTTAAAGGATATTTGATTCCACCCGTATGATCAAACACTGATCCTTTGGCAAGTATTGAATTGGATATCTTGGTAAAGGTAGACGCTGGTCTAAAATCCATGTATCCAGATAACCGAATGCCTTTATATTCTGGTATTTCATCATAGTCGGTATTAATATATGAATCTACTGTAGCATAATCACCAACACCATGTGAATAGTAATCATAAATAACCACCATCCTACCTTTAACCGGACTCCTTCCACGTTTAACACTTACTGTTGCAATGTCTATTAATCCATCACGTTGACCACCATCTAATGTATAATTATCACTTACATCATATATACTAAAAAGTTGTCTTTCAGTACCTGTTATAATACCATTACCGTCAGCAGCTGCCGTATTATCCCACGCCACAGTACCACTATTGTCATACATGTTGCCATTCTGTTCATATCGTGATGTCATGTCTTCAAAAAATGGATTATCAGTTACATTAGTTGTTTGTAAATTTTCTTCCCACGGAGCCATACCTACCCTTTCAAAATATGCCCACGCATCGGCAGCAAATTTAAAATGTTCAGCAGTCATGTTATGTATAAACATCATAGTACCATCTAAATCTACTCTATATACAATATTTATTACCTGTACCGTATTATTACTTCCATCCAGTGAAACCTCTGTACTTGTGTCATATATAGTCGTTTTAACAACATCAGAATGTTTCAATTGAACATGTTCCATAGTAATACGATTTCCAGATGCATCTATTAACGTATTATCGGTAATATAAGAAGGGTTCCCATCACTCGGATCAGAAGAATACAAATCTACTCCATATGAAGCAGAGACAACAGTCGCAACAGGTTCTGTTATTAATTCATAATACTGTGTCGGTGGTGATACCGAATCACCATCTTTTTTAACAAAAGTAAATGGTAAATATACTTGCCCTATTCTTTTTGTTTTTGTTTTTTCAATCGCCTCTGTCTTAATTAATGGTAATATAACATTATACAAACCAGTTGCTGTAAAAGTATCTGATTTTATTGTCAATTCTGTGGAATCAGAACTAACAATATACCCAGCTGATTCTACAACATGGCATTGTCCTGTGGTGCTGGTAGTACCACTAGTATATACCATAACCATTGATGAATTATATGGCATAAATCTATCAAATGATGTTGCCGGTAATATTATTTTTATCTGGTATACGACACCATCATCAGATGTCGTTGATTGATTTATATACTCTTGTTGATATGTATATGATGTATCTATAGTAGTACTACCAGATACATCATCCACGTGTCTAACTGTTTTAATAAACGGAGTTTCAAAATCAACTAAACCAGAACCACCATCATCATGAACAGTAGTTGCAGATAAAATGCGTCCACCATTTAATGTCTCTAATAATGCGGTGTTTTCGATATCAAATGTACCACCAAGGCCACTATTATATACCACAGAAAGAATATATCCACCAGATTTGAATGTCGAATTACTAACAGTAGTGGTATCCTCATAAAGAGATGAACCTGTATGTTTAACTAATATAGTAGTTCCAACTTGTTGATATACTATCCCACGTGTCTTAGTATTACCTTCATGTGCAGCAAACACCATTGTCTTGGCACTAGTTGGTTTTACTGTAACAGAACCAACACCGGTTGATGATAATTTATATTCATGTAACACATTAGCACAAAAACTCCACGATGACTCAATAGTATTTGCAGAACCATCAATATTACTGCCACCCATAGACCTAATATCTGATGCATTATATTTAGATCCGGTAGAACCATACCTGTCATTATATTGTAGATCATAAATACATATTTTAAAAATACCAGATGTCTTAGTATCACCGGTTGGTGTTGATATGTTAGACCCATCAACCCCCATCCCATTATTAATGATACCAGATTGATTACCTTGAACAAACTCAACAGACTTTATCCTTGCAGTACCTACAATATCTACACGATATGTATTAATGTTTTGGCTATTATCATCTGGATCATAACTGGCATCGTGCAGAGTTAGATTTCTCCAATTATACAAATTACCATTGGTTATAGTGTTATCATCACTTTTCATATCAGTTATTTCTTGAACTCCATTCGTATCATCGGCAAGTCTTCTAATACCAAATTTTGATATTTTACCAATTATCATAGTATTAAACAAATTAATACTAGAATTTATTCTTGGTAATCCATTAATATCAGAAACATATATGTATTTACCAGAATTGTATGTTAAATATGCACTATTTCTTTGGATTGCTTCAGTCGCTCGTTTATATGGTATAAATACAGTAGTGTTGCTGGTTATTCTATTACCTTTAACATAAGCAATACCATTTTCCATACCCACCGCTAGATGATCTCTAAAAATACGCATCATCTGAGAATGAGTTTTACCTGGATAAAAAACCTCACCAGAAACAATTAAATTTTGTTCAGGAAATAATTCTGTATCAGGTATAGTTACATTATGTACATATCCAACTTCATTTAAATCATCATACATATCAGTATGTTTAAAGTATGTTTCAACAAATTCCATTGCTGCTAAATTAGTTCTAAATGCAATGTCTTCTATAGTTTTTACACCATTATTATCAAATTCATCAAAATATTCCCTAATATCAAGACTAAATGATTTTACAGTAAAATTACCAGATTGTTCATATGTACGAAGTGCCATAATTTCTGAAATTAAAGCATAATCCGTTCTATTAAGTATACGTTCAATTTGTCCATCATTTATAGAAATAAGTTGAATAAAATCATCAGAAGTATTTAAGTTGTAATCTACCTTCTCAAAAACCAAAGAAACCTTATACCTATCAGCACCTGGCGCATTAAAGTTTGGACTCCCTTGTGCATTATCATATAAAGAAGAATCGTCGTATACCGTTACTATTTCTTCCTTAACTCGTAATCCGATTTTATATGTAGGTCTGTTGGAATACCAATCTAATGATATTGTTTGTTCATGGACAGCAACCATATTACCATTAATATAATATATACCCGCATCAATATGTGCCAATGAAGATTTGCCTTTTGAATAAACACCTTCTTCCATAATTTCACATTGGAAATTACTTTTAGGAACTTCAGTTTCAACACCATTTTTATCAACTTCATATTCTAATATAGTATCCAAAACGCTGGTATGATTATATTCATTAACAAAATCTATGCTAAGTGCATTCCAAGTATGACCCAATTGACTCTCACATTGTCCTTGAGTTGGATAAAGTGGTGATCCGAGAGAAGTTACCGCTGGTGAACCCACATCATTCTTGCACTCTCCATTATTAATTAAAGTACTACCAGCTATGTATTTTAAAAATAATGTATCGACATATCTATCATCACCTTCTATTCCTTGTTCCACATGAATAACTTTAGCCATAATACCGTCATCAGAAGTCGGATATCCTTCTAATGGGGTTTTTACTAATATTCTACCAAGAAAATCATAAACAGTATTATATGTCTCGGTTCCTCCTTCAATACCAGTAGATCTTATTTTTATATAATCAACATTAACATCCACAGAAGATTGTCCTGGTATTACTATTGAACCATCTTTGAATAAATGATCAGATAACGATGATATCTGATTCTGTAATATTGATTGTATTTCAATCAACTCTCTGCCCTGAATAGCATATCCTGGTTTAAATAATACTTTTAAAAACCCATCAGTGGATTTATAATCATTATGATACGGCAATGTATTTAAATTTATACTCATATTTCAGTTCTCATATTTATTCGTGAATTTGTTATAACGATTGATATTTTAAATTAATTTAGAATTCAAAAACTACTTTGATATCTTCTATTTGATCTATAGCTCTAGATACTGGTTGACGATTTTCAATATATAATACCCTACCACGACCAGGCAACATGCATAACTCGTATAATGGAGTAGACTCACCACTTGCGTTGAAAACGTGGGTAGCACTTTCTTTAGAATATTCTGGGTGGTTAGGTCCCCTATAAAATTGATCCGTCGCAACTTCGTTAGTTGCGGCATCTATTGGATCACTTATAATACTAACTTGTCTAAATACCGATTCATCCCCATCCACTGGAAACATAGAAAAGTTTTCAGAATTTTGTTCATCATATTCCAACTTCATTGCCACCATTGCATAATATCCACCCAATTCTTCTACCGGATTAAACCCATGTCCATATTGTGGAGATATTATAGCCCTCATTCTACATTCTATAGGTGGATTGGATACCCCTGAGAGTATTGTAGCTGAAGCTGGATTCAATGTAAGTGTATGTGGTTTTTGAGAAGAACCACTCCCACCAATAGTTGCAAAGGTATAATTTATACCCTTATTTAATATCTCAACACCTGATATCCTGTCGGTTGTTACTACCCCGTACGCACTGAAACCATACCCATCTGTGTCTGTAGGATCTATCCACACAATAGGGGCGATAATAACACTACTAGGTGGGTTGCTCACATCCAACCCTACAAATTGTGCATCAATAGTAAAACTTATTCCGCCTGACCCCGTATTCACCGTAGAACTGGTAATAGTTCTCCATTCACCAGAATCATTTCCGGTAGATTTTATAAACACACCATATCCGTTATAGTTTGAGTTATCAGCAACATTTTCAGAGAAAGGTATAAACCCACCAGAACTGGTGCTACCACCTACTAATCCGCTAATGAGGTTANCATCAATAAGCACCAAATTCGGCAGATAACCAGACCCACCAGAAGGAACTACCGCCAACTCATCTGGGTCTGTACCATCATCTGGTAAAATCCTAACATGATCAATTCTACCAGTATTATTAGAATCCATTGTATTCATCTTGATTTGCCATTGTAGAGCATCTGATGAATTTGCATTCAAAGGATCTACCGTCAAAAACTTAACAGGCATATAATCCTTAGTTAAATACTTCAATGCATCAAATAAATAAATAGAATACATATACCTCCATATATAACCATCAGAAGTTTCAAATGGTTGTTCTAAATCAGGAACAGTAGGTTTTACCGTTGATGCGACTTTCACCACCCCATTAGTATCACTCCATTTAGAATTATTAATACATTTATATACACGATACTCGTTGTCATGCGACACTAAAACATATCCATTCGGTATAATAGATTCACTTCTATAATCATCATACATTTCATATACTGTTCCAGATTCCCAATCGATTCTAGGAACACATAAAGTTATTGAGTCTGGTCCAACCTTTTTAATTGCTGTCAGATTATTAATAATATCAAACGCACCAGACACCGAATCGGATGGAGTGGGTGGATTTGAATCATCAAACCACGGCAACGAATTTCCTATACCAAGATATATATTATTATAATGTGACGCAGAATAATATAACCACAATACACCGTTACTACCAGCAGCCACAGCTTCTGTTTTTGTATGAATTGGACCATCGTCAGTTCCATCTATTCCAGGATCTCCAACATTAATATATATATTTTTATGATGTATTATAGAATCACCGGTATTATATGTTTTATTTTTACTGTACGGGGCAGCACTCATTTTTACGGATTCTATATACTGTTGAGCATTAAAGATCCTTAATTTATTTGTTATAATCGCAGACATATTTTTTCCTTTATATTATTTTATTTTTAACTAATTAACTCGTTTCTATTATTTATATCATCAATATTAAACTTATGAACATATCTATTCTCCAAAGCAATAAGCAATGCAGTAGTATATATATGAGGCCAAATATCTGCATTATCAATGACATTAGCACCTACCCAATTCTCATTAGAATATTCCGTCGGAATATTAGCATCTGGTACCGTCCTCGTTAACCGATCTATATAACCATTGTTTGGATCAAAAATCTCATTATGAATAAAGATACATTGTAGTTCTGTTAAATGGAACATAGCATTAACTGTAGTCAAGTTAACTATTGATTCGTGTCCTATATTTATTCTTTCATGGAAGTTGTTATAAACATCATCTATAGTAAATTTATCTAAATCATTATCTACATACCACTGAGGGGTGTTATAAAACTTCATTCGCTCTAAACCTTTATAGTTCATACCCAATGTTATCATTGAACTGTCAGATTGTTCAGGTGTAACAAACAAACGTTTAGGTACTATAGACAAGGCAGAATCAAGAACTGCATGATAGTTCCGTTCATATAAAGATTCTATAGAATTAATAGTTGATGCTGGCCAAAGATGATCAGAATAGTCCGTAATGCCTTGATTCTTAAATAAATAATGATCGAACATATTGCGATCTAATGCAGGTTTAATAATAAAGTCAAGTATCTTAGGGTACTCTTGGATTTCAAGCATGTGGCGGTAGACACTAAGGAAGTCACGAATGGTGATATCACTATCAACATTAATATCCCATCTTGGGAAACCGTTTACCGATTCTTTCAGAAAAGACTGCAATTCAATGTCTATAGACGGAAGTCCAACAATGTCATTAATAATCTCCACACTAACCGCTCTTAAAAGATTAGTGGTGTCTACATTTTCATATTTCCATGTATTACTAACATTATGATATGACCATAATGTTTCATCTGAAATATGATCTCCATCTATATCTGATGCCATATCTATAAGTATTCTGGTTTTATCAACTCTTTTATAATCAGTATATATTCGTGTATACTCGCTACCACTATTTTCATCAGGTGTGTCTGAATATTTATATTTAGTAGGTTTATATAATATATGCGGTGATAACAACACTTCATCTTTGTCAGTAAATCTATAATTTAAAACATCCCGGTACTCATTTCCACTTAAAAATCTAAATTTAAGTCGTTCTAATGATTTAGTAGTAACACCCAAAGATGGTATATCTTGCCAATATTTATCAAGTCTGATAACCATTTTATCATCTCGTACATCAGCACCACGTCTATAACTACCAACCCAATAATTAGTACTCTCTTCTACACCACTTCTACTTATACTGTCAAATCTAAATTCAACATTATTAGGATAATCATATCGACTATCATTAGGACCGATAAAACCACCGGCTCCATAACCATTGGGCAAATTACCAGCACTTGCAATATGTTTAACAGTAAATACTATATAATTTGATAATGACGTATCAATAGATTCTACTACAAACTTACCCCAATTCCATGAACTTGTATTATAACCAGATATACTTCTATTTTTATATATTGTGAAATTAGTACCAATAATGTTAGATGATTTATAATATGATTCCATATCATGCACAATTCTTAAATTTGACTCTGGTGTTCTATCTTTTGTATAATGGGGATTAATAAATGCCTTATAGTTTAAACCAACATATCTAACATCAGACCACGCCATAGTGTCTACAGATATATCATCATCTAACTCATCTGACCAATATATATCTACCGTATCACTCGCATAAGATCCACCAATACCAAAATCATAAGACCATCGTAAAACTTCTACATGTGAGAACTTAACCCCTGTCTCTATATGTGACACTCTAAATTTTGCATAACCGACATTACCCAGCGGAACATCCAACAATCTTCTACCATCCATGAGAACAAACTCATACCATGTCGATTTATTATCAAAAGACACTTCCACCTTAGCATCATCATAATTCGTTGTAGATACAACGGCAATTACCGATGTAGAAGCATAAATACTTTTAATCTCTAACTGATCAATATGTGTCAAGTCGATTGTATAGTCAAACCCATTGTTACCCTTAAAAACATCAGTGTCATTTACTGGCGATGACACTATTGTTTTACGTGTTGCAGAAAATAACCCATACCTACCTATACTTTGAAGATGTGGAGATGTAACACCTACATCATCATCGTTAACTGTTCCCAGATCGTTCAATGTACTTTGTAAATTATCATATAGAACTATATCATGATGTCCACCAGAATACAGATTATTAACATCTATAACATGAGTTTTATGAATAATATCACCGGTTTGGCTATCCTTTTTAAGACCCTTTGTCCATATACCCAACCCATCCATAACATCAACTGTAATTTCAACATTTTTTATAATATTAAAATTCATAGCAGTAATAGCGGTAGTTTTATTTTTCCTTTTAAATACATCTGCATCTAAAACAAATTCACCAAATACAGCAAACCCGACAGGATGTATCACCTTTTTAATTACATCACGCCATTTATCAATAGTTACCGTACTACGTAAAACATATGAATAGTCTTGCCATAAATTACTATCTTGTACTCTAACTTGATTAGATGGGAATGAATCTTTATTAGAAAACGAATATCCTTGTCGTTTACAAATAACACCACCATTAAGTTTTAATACAGCATTACCATCTCCTTTGTCTGTTAAATCAAGAATAGGCAAAACATCATATCCAACACCAAAATCATCAGCACGATTATATGATGAAATATAATTACCTATATGTACTTGAGTGATGGATCCTATATCGTTTGTCTTACAAGTTAACTGTGACCCATACCCTTTAGAAATATAATTACCACTCTTACTAGAAACCGAAGCTGATGGTAAGGATCTATACCCACTACCACTTGAATGTAAATGTATACTCTTTATACCACCCTCCGAAACATTAAAATATTTCAATGAGATGGTAGTCCAATCTGGTAACATCAAAGGAATTTTTATATATCCAGTAAAATCTCCAACAGATATCCCATCCTCCCACAATAATGTTTTATCTGGATATCGTATATTATGTTCCTCTATATCAATTAATGCATAATACTGTACAATATTTTTTGACCAATCGGTTTCTATATCTTGACCCACGTTCAAATACCAAACTCCGCCGCTGACTGTGTTTTCATCATCTGGTGGTATTATAACAACAGTAGATATACCAGTATCAATATCAAAAACCACATTAACTGGTATTTTAGCAGCAACGTGTGTATCACTTATTAGATGTGGTTGAGAAGATATAATAACATAATATGTACCACTAACTAACCCATAACCATTAGAAAAAATAATATCGCTCCATGGCACACCCGGTGTGGTATTTAAATACCCCTTTCCATCCGCATCAATCGTCCAATATTCATCTGTCAGTTGTGACATAATGGGGTCTATTCTATAATTCGGTTTATAAATTCTTAATAATGGTAAAGTAGTACTATTACCAATTGTTTCGGCATCACTTATAGAATATTCACTGTTTTCCAAAGTCCTATTATTTAATATAGGGTTGGCAGACCATTGAAATAAATATCTAGTGGTATCTCCTTCAATTGTTTCCTTATCAAATCTATGTCCTCTTGTTATTCTAAATGTGGCATAATCCGCATTATTATGTCCCTCGGTTGGTATTAATAACTCACCATCCGAAGATTCACCAATAGTCGAACGTTTTGCACCAATCAAAAATTCATCTTCTAATCGTGTACCTTCAGTTTTAAAATATTTGTCATAATATGAAACCACCAACATATTAGATATAATTTTCGTATAAAATGACCAATAGTATTTTTTATTTGACAACATCTCATATATAATATCAACATCACCAGATATAGAATCATCTTCATTAATATCCCATCGTTTATATGAATGTCCATTAATAATGACATCCTCTTCTAAAAAAGACTTTAAAGTGATATCTTTCGAAATGACACCGGATTCAATAGAATTCATTTCATGAACAACAGCCTCAATAGCATCCTTCCAACTATAAATCATATCTTGCCAATTATCTGCATAAGGTCCATCTGATATGAGAAACCCAGTAAAATCTTGATCATATGTTAATGCATTAGGAGATCTACCATTTATATACAAACTAGCTTTATTAACTGCAAAATCAATTTCTACCGCAATATGAAACCAACTAGAGTCAGATACTTCAATGTTGTCATAATCTGTTTCTTTAATATTATCTGCAACGTCAATATCAATCTCTGTTTTTTCATCACCATCACCTAGAACCAAAACTATCTTAAGTTTATTATTAACTTCACGTTGCAATAGAGTTATTTTATTTGGTTCAGTACTTCTATACTGTGAAGCAAGAGAAAAAATGACAACTTCATCTTTCCAACCACTTGTTACCGTATCCACACCATTAACCGATAATGTGTTAAAAATCTTAACAGGACGATACCAAAGATCAAATGTATATTTTCCAGAAAGATCATCTGGAGTCCATTCTCCGCCAGATGACGCACACTCCGATTCAGTTCCAATTGAAGTATCAGAACAACTACCACTTACAACTGTTGATGAGATAAGTGAACCAACACCATTTATTTTAACATAACCTGTACCATCATCACCAAATGTTAAATTTTTAGTATTACCAAATACATGTCCCTCAGTTGGAACAGAAGGAAGATAAAACGTAGGTGGAATATCGTACTCTTCAACTGCAATTATATCACCACCAGTATAAGGCCCATATGATGACACAAAAGACGCCACTTTTATAAACAATGTCGTATTGTTAAGATTTACATAAGATGGTACATATGATATGGTTGTACCATCAGATAAACCAGATCCAGAAACCCATTCGGTGTCAACCTGTTGTTCATGCATTAACGTACCGGTGATAATTGTAGCCTTATGGTCATCACCCTGAGTAAATGTTACATCTTTATAAAACAACATTGTATTAAATTTCCATTCGCTATTAGGAAAATTAATTATCCAATTACTAACATCCATAGACTTGTTTTTAAAAACATCTCCAGCCGACTCATTAGAATGAGTATAACTTCCTCCATCAGATAAACACATATTTTCATTTAACATATGAGTACGAACATACTCATAACTAACACTATAATCCGTCGATATATCGGTATAATCTACCACATAATTATCTTTATCAATATTAAATCCAGAAATCCACGATGTAGTGGTATTTGGGACTATAGTTACCGACGAGACACCGTTAGTAGATGCAACGGTAATTGGTAAATAAGCAGGAGAATGTGTTCCCCTTGTAGAATTAGCTCCATTTGAAATAGATACAAAATAATTGCCAGAACTCAATCCATATCCATCAACAAAAGTAAAATCACCAATATTGTCCTGTTCCTGTGATGTTGATATATCAATTGACCCATTTTCATGAAAATAACCAGAAATAATATTTAATGTTGGATCAATTCTATTATTTTTTATAACTTCACAATACCCATCATGATGACCAAAAGAACCTAAAAGAACTGAATTTTTTTCTATAGTTAATTTATTATCACCAAAATTGGCATAATCTATAAAATTATTACTACCAAAATTGTATAGTTTATTACCAATCATGGCACTGTTCTGGAAATCTAAAAGTAAAATATTATTCAAATAATTATTATCAGACATGCCGATAGAAACTTCAACATGATGTGAATAACTTGAATCAAAGGATACATCGACATTATCAGAAATATCAGACGACCCATCTTCTCTCATTTTACCCTGACTAATATCATATGACCATCTTCTGCCGATAATGGGGTCTTGGATAAATTCAATCAAATTGAATGTTTTTGGATTCTCACACTCACCCACAACACCCACAGCGCCTGTACCACCAGTACCATCATTTCCAAACTCTATTAATTCTCCACTAATATATCCCGATCCAGGAGATATCACTGAAACTCTAGAAAGAACACCAGTTCCAACTGATCCAACAAAACATTCAAATCCAGAACCTGACCCAAGAGTAATAGGATTATAACTAAGTGACTGTCCTACGGTATAATTACTGCCACCATCAATGATATCAACAGATTCTACCACTTCATATAAATTTTCAATAAACTCTTCATTATTAATATCAGTAATTATTACATCTTCCCTACTTTTAAACTTACCATTTATATTAGTAACAAAATATTCTTCAACTGGATTATTACCAATCATATATGATTCGTGTCTATCTATAGTAGCTACACACCCACTAATAGTTCCTTTTACAAATCTAGGATTATATGTGTCATCTGTATAGTTAACCATATTACCCAATCTATTTATATATGGAGCACACCTTATAGTTTGTTCATTAACCCATGTATTATCACTTGGTTTGAAAGTATACCCCTTTGGATAATAAAAGTCAACACCTTTTTGAAAAAACAAATTAAATAAAAATTTATATGACTTTTCTGTCCCTTTATTATTATAGAACTCACGCATAAACTTGATAAGATTTTTCCTATCTGCATTGACTTTAATGTTAGGTCTAGATTGAATACTACGACTTTCTGTTTCGCTTTTACTAACACTTGATGTAGATATTCTATAAAGAACACGAATAACCGTTTGCGATTTNGGGATCATTCTTGTATCGCCTAACGGGGATTTAAACACTAATACACCGTCTTCTATCTTATAATAATCTCTAGGTAATTTAACAAAGTCACCAGCCCCAACATTATAATTAATATCAAAATCTATAGAAGTATAAGTCTCGCCTGGTGGGACAACCACCGAGAATCTTATATCAGTCGTGCCATATGGAGCCAATATATCTTTAACATCATTAATAACAACCCAAGGCACTCCCCATACGGCAGGTGAAATACACTCGCTCTGCGTAGTAATACTAGTCCATACCTCGCCATTTGATAGACACTCCGATTCGGTTTCAATTGTATTATCAGAACAACTACCGGAAACACTACAACTTTCATTAAAACCATTTTCAAACTGAACAGATACTATTGTACCAGACGATTTGTCTAAAAGGATATTAGATAAATGCGAAACAGGGGCGACATACACAGGACCGTCAGTAACTGCTGCGTCTTGCGGCACCGAAAAATCCGAAATCTCATATGTATAAGAAATGTTAGAAGAGGTGCTGTTGAGTGGTGTGACGGATGAAAATTTAGAATTACGTGAGTACTGAGATAAGGCAGGGTTGGTGTAATTTTGACCCTCTGTAAGGATGGAAATACTATCAACAATTTTATGCTGGGATACTTTAATCTCAATTTGTCCACCGTAACCATCCCCAGAAGAATCAATGACATCCACAATATATTTGCCTGGAATTAAAGAATAACCTTGGTTATGTAATACTGCACCAGCATCACTTGAGTCACCTTCATCATCTATACTAACTGAACTTAATTTATTACCAACATCTAATTCAAATTTGAATTTGGGTAAAATTGAATACTGTGTACTTAATCCAAATGCAGAAGATATTGTGTTATTATTAAAAAAATCTACACGTAATGACACATCATTCTGAGTATATCCGGATCCGACATCTACTATAGTAACGGATTTAACACTTCCAGATTCTATTACTACTTGAATTGTACCATTCTGTCCAGAATCAGTAACATTAAATCCACCAACATTAAGTAGATAAATACCATCTAACCATCCACGCGAACGATATGTAACATCAACATCAGATAAAGAATTGTAACCATCTAATAAAGTAAATACAAATCTAGGAAAGGCAATTAAAGTATTATTAGGATTAAATCGTAAGTCAGAAAGTATTTCTGATTTATTCATCACACGTCTACTTCCAAAGGCAGCAATCTCATCGTAATCCTCTGAGTTAGTCTCATTTACTTGATTGGAAAGTAAGACTACACCATACATGTCCATAGGTATAAAGAAGTCACCGAGTAACGGATTAACATATACGGTAATATCATCAACTTTTTGTAAAAAATCTTTATCATTGTAATATGATGGTTCATAATATGATAAATTATACTCAGAAACTATACCATTCCCAAGAAAATTGTCAGAAGAATATGATATAGAAGAAGAAAATTTATTTTTTGAAATAAATTTATTTTTAGCAACATTAGTTTCATTAGTTTCTTCTATTAGATTATTAGTAGTAATAACCTTTGGCATATCATGTGCCATTTCAGAAATATATAATTCAGCAAATTTATTAGAAACGTTGTCAATGTCAGAATCCTTTAATAAATTAGATAACACTTCTAATGGATTTCCTTCTTGAGCCATCCATTCATAATATAATTCTAAAAATATTATAAATTTATCATAATCACCATCAAACTCACGCATCCAACGTGGTACCTGTGTTGCTATGTCATCAGTTAACCATTGTAATTTAGAAGTATTCATAATATTAAAGTATATTTACTGAACGCACTGCTGCATTTTCCGAATTATAAAATAAATCATTATCCATTATATCCACCTGAATATTACTTTGATCTATATATAATATTTGATTCCCCCTTGGATATATATCTTTAGATATTAAAGAACAGGTTACCAATACATCTGTATAATATTCATCTTCTAATATGACGATATCATCCACTCTTACTAAACCAGTTTTATAATCACATATACCTTTCAAATATGTATTAGCTATAAATTCACCAGATACCTCATCTTTTCGATGGAATATCAACCGACCATGTTTATCATCAACAAAATGCCATAAATAGTCAGAACCTTTAATTTTAAACTCAGTAGAACGAACAGTTCCTTTCTTTATCATATTAGAAAAATTAAACAAATATGTATGTGGTTTCCCATGTGATGGTACATCTTCATTCACCATAAGTACAATATCTGTCAGATTATTTTCAATGGAAGAATGTGTATTGTCTATTAAAGTAAGAAATTTAGAATACCTAAAATAGTCACCAAAACTATTTAAATCTTCTTTAGAGAATCTAGTAATTTCATCATAAACTTTATTCTTAATATCATCAGATGTGGCTGTCGTTTGATCTGAATTATATTTAACCAGAGTTTTAATACCCAATTTAATATATTTTGGATTGACAATAACAGGCGAAATGCCAAGCATAGAATAATTAGTCTTTAAATCATATTCTATATTATCTCGTTCAACCTCTGATATATAATCACCATACTTAGGACGTATTGATATAAATATACTTCCGTATCTAGGCGGTTCATTATCTTCCCCACCCCACACATTTAAAGATTCAACTAATGGATATACTTCATTAATAATAGTTCTATAATCATCTAATGTAACAGCTCTTTTTTGTGTAGAAAATGATCTTGGTGCTGCGTGTCTTATTTGCTCTAATGTTTCTTTATCTCCACCACCAAATGATTTACCATTTAACACAATCGATGGTTCAGAAATACCCAAAAACCCAACATCAATTACACTATATGCATCATTCTCTAAATCAGAATCAAATGTTATACCTTGGCCAACACCATTAGCCGCAGAACCAACACATTCCATATATGTTACTTTTATTATATCATTAGTATCTAATCTTCTACCCAATACACCGTCACCAAAATAAATTTGATATTGTTCATTACTTGACTCCTGTAAGAAAAATACTAAACTTTCAGATGTCAACTTCATATTATCATGTTCCAACATATATTCCGATATATTATCACTTTCTTCTGATGTATATGTAATAAATACTCTAAGTGTCTTTATATCAATAGAAGGATTACTTAATAAAAATTTTTGATTAATATCATCATTATTGACAACAAAATATTCTTCAACTAAATTGCCCTGTAATAATACAAAATCATCTATCTGAAATACATCATATCTCCTACCCTCAATACCACCTATAATATTAGAATGTGTCCTAACAGCATATCCCTCTTCTTTAGGATAAAAGTTCCATGGTGGACCAGATTTTCGACTCAATCTAAACTTAGCACTTCTTGTAATAGGTAAAAACCTTGTAGGTAATGCTTCCGCATCTGCTCTTATTTCAACAACTGCAATAAGATTAATAGAAACTTTAGAACATATATTAGATTTTGGTGTGTATCCAAGCAATTTACACTTAGATATAATATTTTCCCGTATCTGTGCAGTATCCAAAAACATTTCAGATGCTATCATATTTAAATAATATGCTTGATGATGTGTATTATATGCTAAAATATCTATTAATGAATTTAAACCAGAACCCTCAAAATCATAACTATTAAATGTTTTATTAGTTGGATGATTTTTCATATAACCGATTATACTAGATTTTATTTCTTTAAAATCTAGTTCTGCAACTTTTATATTCTTTTCCATATCTATCTTACTCTATATAATGAAATTGTAGTAGAAAATACATTATCACTACTTGAGGATAATGTTCTATATTGTATATTAACTTCCATCCCACCATCTACCGAATCGGATTCTGATAATGACATTTCTTGTACCTCTATGCGAGTCTCTTTTAAACCTAATTGTTTAATCATACCTTTAATTATCAATTCAATTCTTAATTGATCCGCCATACTCCCAAACATCAAATCAGAAACATTAGATCCAAAGGAAGAATCAAATACACGTTCAGCTGCTATTGTTAAAATTATATTAGATAAGGATTGTGTCATGGCACCAGTACCTTCTAATATAGTAATATCCCCTATAGTATTTAATCCATTATGTTCTGTGTTTTTTGAGAAAGTTAAATCAACATCTTTCCAAAATGAAGACTTCCCATCTGTTGTGTTATGATATGACATATTTTTAATTTAAATGTATTTTAGGAGCATGTAACACCATACTCTCATTACTAGAAGTTATATATTTACCATTAGCTGTAGAATCCCATACACCATTAACTTTAATATTACAATCACCAGAAACTACTATATTGATATTACCATCTATATGCATGTTCTTATTCCCTTTAATAATTTCATAATCGTCTCCGATTATTTTAGTAACCCTATCTCCATTCGGATGATATTCTTCAAATGATCCACTTCTATGATAAGTATGTATCCGTTCTGCACCAGGTGTATCATCCAACTCTTGATGATGACCAGACTCAGTACTAACCACTTTATTATACGGATACCTTGTATTATATTTAGTAACTGGTTCGCTGAATAGTTCATTGGAAATTACTGAGTCAATTTTCTTCTTGACAATAGTATTTTCTGTCAAATCTCCCCTACCCAATCTATTAACATCAGACTCCCCAATAAGACTAGAATGTGTTTCTGTCTCTTCAATCGCTGGATATTTACCACTTACATCCTTAAATCCAACGGTGTTCGCATCAGGTGGAACAGGAATTCCTGGAATTGTACCTAATAATATTGGTTGCTGCTGATGAGTACTATCTACAAAAAATCCAACAACCCAAGAACCAACTAATATCCCTGTAGGAGAAATACCCACACCACCAATGGATGCAGAAGTAAATGACATAATAGGTGATGCCCATGGCAACGCATCTGTCGGCAATACTGCAATATCTGGGGTGTGTGATGCTATTATACGCACCCTACACCTACCAACTTTTAATGGATCATTGATGTCTTCTACGACACCATAAAACCAAATAAATTTATCTTTACCTAAATATTCCAACCCACATCTCCTATGATTTCGGTAATATTATAGCAGTACGATCCTTAACAGCTTGTATAACCATATAATACCCATCAACTGTTATAGTATGTCTATTAGAAACTACTAACCATTTTCCGTAATATGTCGGACTTGCATTCACATCTTTAATTGAACTGGATTCTACAAAAACAGGAAGTTCAATCCCTATAATATCACCAGCTGATATAGAACTATTACCATACACTTTCAACTCTATTTTTAAATTTTCAAATAACTGCAATCCATAATATCTAGATAATATGTTCTCATCAGTATTATAACTCCTATATTTATTAGAAGAAGTATATACCATAATTTCGGGGTTATGTTGTAAATTAGAAAGTTTTGATGACTTAGATATATCCATTAATGGTTTGTCTGCACCATCAATATCATTAATACGACTCTCAATATATCGTTCAGAATCCTTCCAATAAGAATGAGTGGTCTTATTAACTTGCCTAGATAATATATCACAACTAAGATTAGTGGTTTTATACATACCCTTTGAAATATTAGCCAACACATCAAAATTTGATATCGTTTTCCATTCTTGTATCATTGGTAATGATGCAATAATATCAGACACATCGGACGGACCAATCTTATATTCAGCTTTCTTAACATTAAAAAATAACTCTTCTATCGGCTTAAATATATATTCTTTAGTATTTTCAAAAAAGAAATATGCAGAAGTTCCACTCTTATATGCCAATTTAGCCAACCACCGTATTGCAGCAAATGGACTAATATTAGGAACAACTAATTCTTGAACATCTTCACTCCTACTTATACTTAATGATTTAGATGAACCAAATTCTTCAAATATCTGTAATGCTATAGCCGCAGAATTATTACTGAAATATCTAGATATCTTATGCTCGAAATTTGAAACAAGATCCATTGTAACTAAATTTAATCTATATTCCAACTCCCCACGTTCAACCTTTAAATTCGATACCCTATATACCCACAACTGTAAATAAATATACCTACTGGCAGCTGGACTTTTAAATTTAAGCTCAACCCTCTCTTGACCAATAATAGGAAGAGTCGATATCATATCAGAAGTATCAGAAATAAACAAATCAACATTGACACTTTGAGTAAACATATCCTCCATAACTATAATCTTAGTATATATCTCAGTAAGATCAATTACATCACCGTTATGTCCTATTATATCTAAAGTGGCCAATTCAAAATCTGCTAATTTAACAGGAATAGTAGAATTCCCCAAAGTATTAATAGTATTAATCATAAATTTGCAATTCTTTTAAATTCATTTATAAACTCAGCCATATATTCAGATTTAAGTACCTTTATATTGCGTGATTCGTCATTTAATCCAAATTCATATTCATACTTACTTATCATTCTATAAGATGGTTTTTTACTGTCATCTAATAACTCATATGTATCTTTAGACACCTTATATTCCTCATCCTGAATAATAACATCTTCATCATCACTGGTAACAACTCTTGTTGCCACTTTAACATAACAATGTGGTAATATCATAGAATATCTTATATTACCATATTCTCGTAGAATCCGTTTTTCAAATGACTTTTCAGTTAATGGCCAATCATCATATTTATTAACCATATTATTAAATAATAATATTACCCAATAATATGATGCATCTCCATAATATTTTTCTGACATCAATTCAGGAGTGTCCTCGTCACGAACATACCACGACTCCCATGTATAGGGATTATTAATATATTCATCAGGTATCTTAACTGAAATAAATATATTCTTAACTTTTCTTGGTATATTATCATAATTAATATACATAGATTCAGACATTTCATATATATTCTCTGTGCCTGCCACCAATTGTGGTTTTTTTAAAGTTGGAATTAAATTAAACATTTAAATGTCCTCTCATTATTCATTATTAGAAGTTGCTAGCAGACCTTTGTTTTAATTCAGTAAACGTCAAACTTAAAGTAATAGCAGATGGACTCCCATCTGGTAAAACATTCATTCGCCCATCATTACCATAAGTAACTTTAATATCTGTTAAAACACTGCTCATAAACTTACCAACATCAGTCACACCCCGTGTTTCGATATCGTAAAATCCAGGCAATACCCAATATGTTGTCGAGACTTTATCAGTCTCTGGATGCATTACTTCATTAAAGGATGAAATAATCACTGCCACACTATTCGCTTCGCTTGTACTTTTTGGTACAAATGTCCATGCCATACTAAATCTTCTAAATCCAACTCCATTAAACATAACAGACCTCAAATTCTTTTTAGCCTTACCCTTTCTAGCCATCCAATCTTTTCCAACACCTGTCTGCATCAACTCCGCTATGCCTTGTTTAGCGCGGTCTTTCGCATCCGACACATCCGCCCCACCACGCATACCCTGCCGAATAACACCACCATCTTCAGATGCCCAATCAGCACTATGAGAAAACTCTATTCCTTCTGGCATATACAATGCAACAACTGCCCCCATCATTGTACGCGTCGATGCGGGCGTATCGACAAGCTTCAATGCAGCTGCAGCCCCCTCAGCCATAAGTTTAGCACCATCAGCTGCAGCCTTTGCAATAGTGTCACCCACAGTGCCCTTTAGTGCCGCTTGGGCAGCTATTGAATTAGCATTGAGAAAATTACCAATCGACTTTTTCATTGCTTTCGTAGCGTCTCCTTCTCCGCCGCCGTAACCACCCCAACCAGGATAAAACACTATACATGGTTTCCCAGAAGAATAAATACCTTCGGGGTATTCTATGCTAGTCTCAGCGCCTTTATCTGGTTTTATTGGTTTTGCCATCGCGGCAGTTAAATCCTTACCATCTAGGTATGACATATATCCATCATGCTGAACGACTAATGCATCCTTAGCTTCTTTTAAGGCCTTTTCCTTTTCTGTTGGTCCGGGTGGTTCGGGTGGTTTAGTAGGTATTGATTTACCGGAGTCTGCCGCTGGTTTGCTTTCTGGTTTGCTTTCTGGTTCTTTAGACTTTGATATCTTTTCACCATCATCTACCGCGGCTGCAGGAATAGGTAAAGAATCCTTATACACCTTTGAAGCACCAATCTGATCAGCAAACTTTTCAAACTGATCCGGTGTTAATCCGACAGCTGCAATATCATCTGACTCTATTGATTCTAATCCATTCATGGATAAATTATTTAACAACCGAGCCAATTCCTCCGAATCATTACCTTCAATACCTTTCTCATCGGTATCATCATCATCGCCATACCCAGGAAATGCTTTTTCAACATCCACCCAACTAACACTAAAATCCGACCAAACCATTAAACCCACTCCTAATAAATTTAATTCTTATAAATATATATATTTAGTAATTAAATATAATGAGATTTTATAAAGGCAAATACAAATTAAAAAATATTAATAAATATATAGGAAATAAAAATAATATCATATACAGGTCATCGTGGGAAAAACGATTCATGAAATATTGTGACTCTAATAACAATATAGTGTCTTGGTCTTCTGAAGAATTATATGTTCCCTATGTATCACCAATAGATAACAAATATCATAAATATTACCCAGACTTTTTAATTAAAATTAAAGATAACACCAACCAATTCAAAATAATTATGATAGAAATAAAACCACACAAAGAAACAATTAAACCTTTACAGGGAAAAAGGAAACGACGAACCACATTTTTAACAGAAATGAGTAAATGGGCAGTGAACTCTTCAAAGTGGCAATACGCACAAAAATATTGTCAAACAAGAAACTGGGAATTTAAAATACTAACAGAAGAACATATATTATGAGTAAAACCAATTTTAAACAATTACTACAACGGCTGTCATCGTCTGGAATAAAAGCAAACACACACAAAGCTAGAGAGTGGTTTAGATCAAAAGTAAGACAATCTGGCATAACTAGAACAACCCTGATGTTAGACAAGGAA